>ERZ887849.680-NODE-680-length-35155-cov-9.296524_pt1 | contig 35155 bp, 30 predicted proteins | sample MGYA00521267_ERZ887849 | MGnify/ENA primary metagenome ERZ887849 (study PRJEB32303, sample SAMEA104408601) | aquatic metagenome | biome: Brackish water; feature: Pelagic; material: water | place: Baltic Sea | collected 2014-06-06T16:11:00 | depth 2,863 m ... | reverse complement strand
CAACTCCACCTCGCGGCGAGCGGAGACGAGCGGGATCATGATCTCGGGGATGATCGACGTGCCATCATCAAGCACATCCAGCGTGGCCAGAAAAATTGCGCGCGCCTGCATGTCGTAAATCTCGGGCACAGTGATCCCGAGCCGAACACCACGCATCCCCAGCATCGGGTTATACTCGCCCAGCGCCTCGACCCGGCGGGTCACCACGCTGAGCGGCAGATCCAGCGCCTCGGCCAGCTCCCGGTGCCCGGCGCGGTCGGTCGGCAGAAACTCATGCAGAGGTGGGTCAAGCAGGCGGATGCAAACGGGCTGCCCCTGCATGATGCGGAAGAGATCGGCGAAATCGGCGCGCTGCATGGGCAAGAGCCGCTCCAACGCCGCCGCCCGGTCCGCAGGCGTGCCGGCGAAGATCATCTCGCGCATCACCGTGAGGCGTCCCTCCTCGAAGAACATATGCTCGGTGCGGCACAAGCCAATCCCTTGCGCCTTGAAATTGCGCGCAACCAAAGCGTCGGCAGGCGTGTCGGCATTGGCGCGCACATTGATATCGCGCAGCTCGTCCGCCCAATCCATCAGCACCAGAAAGCTTTCATCATGACCGGCATCCAGAAGGGCTGCCTGCCCCATCAGAACAATACCGTTGGTGCCGTCCACGGTGATCTCGTCACCCTCTTTGAGGACGCGGCCATCGGGTGCTGTCAGCTGCCCTTTGTTCATCTGAAACCGCATCGACGAGGCACCCACCACACAAGGCAGGCCAATCCCGCGACCAATCACCGCCGCGTGGCTGGTCATGCCGCCGCGCTCGGTCAGAACGGCAACAGCGGCGTGCATGCCGCGAATATCCTCGGACCCGGTTTCGCGTCGCACAAGGATACAGGCCTCGCCGCGCGCATCCGCAGCTTGTGCGGCCTCGGAGTTGAACACGATCTTGCCCGTGGCGGCCCCGGGGCTCGCGGCCATTCCGCGCGCCAAAATATCACGCGGCGCGTCCGGATCGACCCGGCGGTGGAGCAATTCATTGAGCGCGCGCGGCTCGATCCGCAGAAGGGCCTCCTCGCGCGGGATGATCCCCTCCTCAGCCAGCGCCACGGCAATGCTCACCGCCGCGCGCGCCGTGCGTGTGACACGCACCCCGTCGAGGATGTGCAATTGGCCGTTCTCCAACGTGAATTCCGCCTGCATCTCTTCGCGCAACTCCGTGCGCATCAACGCCAGATGCCCCTTGAGCTGGGTAAAAGCATCGGGGGCAAGCTCTTCCAGCGAGGCCCCACGCGCATCGCGCTCAAGATAGAGCGCGCCGGCGCTTGAGGTCAGCGCATCACGCCCTTGGCTCTGGCTGAGATAGCGCCCGGTGATCTGGCGCGCGCCGTTCTGGCTGTTGACCAGCTGCATCACGCCCGAGCCACTCTCGCCATTTCCCAGCCCGATGGCCATTTCCTGCACCACAAGGCCCAGACCCGCATCCACGGGCGCGCCCTTGGCCTGCCGCAAAAGCCGCGCCGTCGTGCCCTCCCACGCCCGCGCCATGGAGCGCAGCACCTCGGCCAGTTGCACGGCTGGATCCTGCGGGAACGGCTCTTCCGTCTCCTCGGCATAGGCGGCCAGCGCCTCGGCCAGACCCTGCTCGGGGCCCTCGGACACATCATCCAGCGTATCGGGGTCAAGCCGCGCCACATGAACCGCATAGGATTGCACGAAGCGCAGATAAAGCTGCGCCGCCGCCTCCTCGCCGATCCGCGCGCCCAAGGCTGCACGGGCGCGATCATTCATCCCAATATTGAGCACCGCTCGCGGGCCGCCCCAATCAGGGTCTTCCGACGAGGGCCGCACACAAAAAAGATGCGCGCCATCAAGCTCGGCCAGAAGAGCGTCCATATCCGGCATGTCGCCCGCCGCAATTCCATGCACCGCGCCGAAGGACAGCGCCACCGTGCGCGGCACCGGCAGGTCCAGCCGCACAAGGCGCTGAAGACACTTCGCACGCCCCCCGTGGGTTTGCGCCTTGATCGGCGCATCGGGGGTGATCAAGGTGATCTGTTGGTCAATTTGCTGCACTGCGGCACCTTCTGCTTTGCTGCACAATACGCGCGAAGACTGACAAGGCAAGTGTAAGGTTTGATTTACACCGCAGGAAAGTGATCAGCCCTCAATCCGGGTCAGATCGGCGGCCTCAAGGCAAATGGTGCGGATGCGGCTCAGAAGGTTGAGCCGATTGCGGCGCACGATCTGGCTGTCGGTATTGACCTGCACCGCGTTGAAAAACGCATCAATCGGCGCGCGCAGGGCGGCCATGGCGGTCATCGCGGCGGCGAAATCCTCGGTCTCCAGCGCGGCCTTGATCGCAGGCTCGCCCTGGTCGAGGGCAGTGAACAGCGCGCGCTCCTCGTCCGTCTCGGCGAACTTTACGTCCGCGCCATAGGAATACTCGACGCCATCCTTCTCCTCAGCCTGGCTGAGGATGTTATTGGCCCGCTTGAACCCTTGCAGAAGGTTCTCGCCATCGTCGGTCTTGAGGAAATCGCTGAGCGCTGTGGCGCGTTTCACCAGCAGCGCGAGGTCGTCATTGCCCGGCATAGCGACGCAGGCGTCGATGATGTCGTGGCGGACACCTTGGTCCTTGAGGTAGACCTTGAGGCGGTCGTGGAAGAAGGTGAGGAGGTTAACAATTGCCACCCGATCATCTAATTCCTTCAAGTTAAGGTCACCACGATCAGGCGATGCCGCCGCCATCGCGCGTCGCATCGCGTTATCAAACATCGGCAGCATACTGCTCGCAATCTTGTTTTCCACCACCAACCGAATAACCCCAAGCGCCGCCCTACGCAGCGCAAACGGGTCCTTCGACCCTGTGGGTTTTTCGTCAATCGCCCAGAACCCAGTCAGCAGGTCGAGCTTGTCGGCCAGCGCCACGGCCACCGATACGGGTGCGGTGGGCACATCGTCGGAGGGACCGAGCGGCGAGTAATGCTCTTCCGCCGCCGCCCCCACTTCGGCGGGCATCCCGGCGGCCTCGGCATAGTAGCGCCCCATCAGGCCCTGCAATTCAGGGAACTCATAGACCATCTCGGACGGCAGATCGGCCTTGGCCCAGCGCGCGGCCTGTTCCGCCAGATCCGCATCCGCGCCCACGGCGGGGGCAATCTCGCGGGCAAGCGCTGCGATCCGCTCCACTCGCTCGGCCTGGCTTCCCAGCTTGTTGTGGAAGGTCACGGCCTCCAGCGATTTCAGCCATGCGGCCCCGCCCGCCTTGGCCTCGCGCAGATCGTTTTGCCAAAAGAACGCCCCATCGGCGAGCCGCGCCGACAGGACCCGCGCGTTGCCCGCGAGGATCGTCGCGCCCTGATCGGCGGTCTCGCGGTTGGCCACGGTGATGAAGCGCTCGATCCGGCCCGTCTTGGGGTTGCGCACGGAAAAGAACTTCTGATGCTCCTTCATGGAGGTCTGGAGCACCTCCGGCGGCAGGTCGAGGAACTGCGCGTCGATTGCGCCCATGAGGACCACGGGCCATTCCACGAGCCCCGCCACCTCGGCCAGAAGGCTGCGGTCCTCAACCACTTCCATACCAGCCGCAAAGGCCTGATTGGTCGCATCCTGCCAGATCGCCTCGGCCCGCTCCGCCGCATCGAGCATCACGAAATGCCCGCGCAGGGCGGTGGAATAGTGATCAAAGGACGACACTTTCAGCGCGCCGGGCGCCATGAAGCGGTGCCCCTCTGTCACGTTGCCTGCTTTGATTCCGTCCACGTCCATCGGCACAACCGTGGCCTCGCCTGCATCATCCGTGAGGATGCACAGGATGCGGTGCAAGGGCCGCACCCAGCGCAAGCTGCCCGCGCCCCAGCGCATGGATTTGGGCCATGGGAAGTTGCGGATAACGCTTTCCAGAACCTCGGCCACAATGGCCTCGGCCCCGCGCCCCGGCTTGGTGATCGTGGCGTAGTAGACCTGCCCCTTTTTCTCGTCGCGCAGCTCCAGATCATCGCGGGACACGCCCGCGCCGCGCAGGAAGCCCTCAATGGCCTTCTCGGGCGCGTCGGCGCGTGGCCCCTTGCGCTCTTCGCGCACAGTCGGGCTCTCGGCCAGCAGGCCTTGCACCGTCAGCGTCAGCCGCCGGGGCGTGGCAAACGCCGCCGCCCCCGCATAGGTCAGCCCCGCCTCGACAAGCCCGTCGGTCATCCGCACACGAAGGTCATCCGCCGCGCGGGCCTGCATCCGGGCGGGGATTTCTTCGGAGAAGAGTTCGATCAGAAGGTCGGGCATATCAATATCCTTGCGGGGGTGGGGGGCAGCCCTCGGGTGCGAAATTGCCGTCAAAGACGACCTCGCCGCAGCGGTTGATCTCGTGCCAGACCCAGCCGCGCCCATCCTCGTGAATGGCCACGATACGGTCGATCCCGTATTGCACGTTTTCCTCGCCCATGAAGGCCAGCGCCGCGCCGTTTTCCAGCGCACCGCCCACTTCCTCGGCGTCGAAGCACTCGAACCATTTCGGCGCCACGCGCGGCACCGGATTGTCCATGATCACGTAAGTCTCGCTGAGCGCATCGAACCCCATATCGGTGGTGAAACACGCGCGGTAGCGGATGGGCGAGCTCTCGGAGTCGATGGCCTCGAACCGATCATAGGGCAGCCCCTCTGGGGTGCCTGAGACAATCGCAGTCAAACGCACATAGTCGCCCGTCTCGGGCACCTCCTCATAGAAGGCATAGACCTGAAGGTAATACATCGAAACACCCGCCACAGCGCAGCAGACGAGCAGGAGGATGACCAGAAACTTGCCCATTATGCCGCCTCCCACCCACCGGCTTGCGTCTGCACGAACGCATCCGCGCAGGCCTTGGCTAGGGTGCGCACCCGGCCGATATAGGCCTGCCGCTCGGTCACGGAGATCACGCCGCGCGCGTCTAGCAGGTTGAAGATATGGCTGGCCTTGATGCACTGATCATAGGCGGGTTGGGCCATGACGATGCGGCGGCCCGTCTTGGGGTCGTCAGCAGGCTGCTCCAGAATCCGGGCGCATTCCGCCTCGGCATCTATGAAATGCTGGAGCAAAATATCGGTGTCGGCCACATCGAAATTCCACCGCGCGTATTGCGCCTCCGCCTCACGGAACACATCGCCGTAAGTCAGCGGAATGGGTGCGTCGGGCGCGTTGAACGGCATCGCATTGCCATCGTCATAACCAAGGACATACATCGCCAGACGCTCCAGCCCATAGGTCAGCTCGCCGGAGACAGGCGCGCAATCATGCCCGCCGACCTGCTGAAAATAGGTAAACTGCGAGACTTCCATCCCGTCGCACCAGACCTCCCAGCCAAGGCCCCATGCGCCAAGGGTGGGGCTCTCCCAGTCATCCTCGACAAAGCGGATGTCATGCAGCGCCATGTCGATCCCGATGGCTTCAAGCGAGCCCAGATAGAGCGCTTGCAAATCGGGCGGGCTGGGTTTGATGATCACCTGAAACTGGTAGTAATGCTGCCACCGGTTCGGACTGTCGCCGTAGCGCCCATCGGTGGGGCGGCGCGAGGGCTGAACGTAGGCTGCGGCCCATGGCCGGCTGCCGAGGCTGCGCAGAGTGGTGGCGGGGTGGAACGTGCCCGCACCCACCTCCATGTCGTAGGGCTGCATCACGGCGCAGCCCTGCTCGGCCCAATAGGCCTGAAGCCGCAGGATAATCTCCTGAAAACTGCGCGGTTTGCTTGCCTGATCGCTCATCTCGCCCCCATGCTCATCTCCATGGGGACACGGCCCCTGATTTCGCCGTTTCTACCTACGGCGCGGCGCTAGGGGGGTCAATCGGGCGCTCGCGCATAATTTAAGTGCACAGAGGCTCAGATTTGCTAAAACACCCGGAACGAAAAACAAATTCGCGAAGTTAGGGTTGGGATTGTGCATCACTTGATGAAATTGAGTTTGGCGGTTGTGTTTGCCGCTTTGATGGGGACCGGTGCCACCATGGCGCAGGACACACAAGAGCCCCGCGTCTGGGTTCAGATCGAGGCCCAGCCCAACCTGACCGCCATCAACGAAGCTTTGCGCCGCCGCAGTGCGGAGCTGAACGATGTGAACGGGTTCTTTCTTGGCGGTGGCTGGTATGGCGTGGCCCTTGGCCCCTACCCCGAGAGTGAGGCGGTCCGCATCCTGCGCTCCCTGCGGGCCGAAGGGCGCATACCGCGCGACAGCTACATTGCTCGCAGCGGCGAATATCAGAGCCAGATCTGGCCCGTGGGCCAAGACGATCTGACCCGTGAAGAGGAGGCCGCTATCGCCGCCATCACGGCACCTGAGGTTCCCGAGGCACAGACCGAGACCACACCGGAGGTGGCCGTCATTGAGCCTGTGGAGCCTGCCACCCCAGCCGAGCCAGAATTCGTCGATGAGACCCCCCGCGAGGCCCGCGCCGCCGAGGCGCAGTTGAGCCGCGAGGAGCGCGCCGAGCTGCAAGAGCTGCTTCGCTGGGCGGGCTTTTACACCGGCAGCATCGATGCAGCCTTTGGCCCCGGCACGCGCGGTGCCATGTCGCGCTGGCAGGAAGAGAATAATTTCGAGGCCACTGGTATCCTCACCACGCTGCAACGTGCGGAGCTGGCCCGGCAATACAATGCCGTGCTTGAGGGGATGAACCTCGCCACCGTCTCTGACCCGCAAATGGGTATCGAGATGCTGATCCCCACCGGTGTCGTGGCCTTCGATAATTATGAGCCGCCCTTTGCCCATTTCGAGAGCATCGGTGATATCCCCGCCAAAGTCCTGATGATCAGCCAGGAGGGCACGGAAGACACGCTTTTTGGCCTATACGACATCATGCAGACCCTTGAGATCGTGCCGCCCTCCGGCCCGCGCGAGCGGGGACGCAATGCGTTCACCCTTGTCGGTGAAAGCGCCAAGATGATCTCGCATACCGAGGCGAGCCTCCAGAACGGCCAGATCAAGGGCTTCACCCTTCTGTGGCCCGCAGGCGACGAAGAGCGCCGCACCCGGGTCCTGTCGGCCATGCTCGACAGTTTCACGCGCACCGAAGGCGTGCTTGATCCCGCCGCGGGCTCCAACGCGGAGCAAAGCATCGATCTTGTCTCGGGGCTGGAAATTCGCAAGCCCAAGATCTCGCGCTCGGGCTTTTACGTGGATCGCAGCGGCACCGTGGTGACCACAGCCGAGGTGGTGCAGGCTTGCGCGCGCATCACGCTGGACGAGGTCTATGAGGCCGAAGTCGCCACCATCGTTGAGAGCCTCGGGATCGCCATTCTGCGTCCCACTCAAAGCCTCGCCCCCCTTCAGGTGGCCGCGTTTCAGGAAAACGTCGCGCGGCTCAACTCCGAAGTGGCCGTTGCGGGTTATTCCTATGGCGGCGTGCTGGGCGCGCCCTCCATCACCTATGGTCAATTGGCCGATGTGAAGGGCCTCAACGGCGAGCCGGATGTGAAACGCCTCACCCTTGCAGCCCTTGACGGTGATGTGGGTGGACCGGTTTTCGATACAAGTGGTGCGGTGCTGGGGATGCTCCTGCCGCGTAGCACGGATGGGCGCAAACTGCCCGATGACGTGAGCTTCGTCGCCGACGCCGCCAGCGTCAGCGCCGCCCTGCGCGAGGCCGGGATCACCATCGCCGCCACATCCGGTGCGGGCCAAATCCCGCCTGCCGAGCTGAAGGGCCGGGCCGACGGGATGACCGTGCTGGTCAGTTGCTGGGAATAGGCCTCGCGTAAATTCAGGGGCTGACCCTGTGGAGAAAGCGCGCTAAGAGCGGGTCATGAGCAAGCCAGCCGATACGCAAGAGACAGAGCCGAGCCAAACTGCCCAAGAGGCGGATGATGCAGCACCTGCGCCTCATGCGGACGCAGCGGTCGAACAGGCCCCTACCGCGACGAAGCGTGCCAAGTTCTTCTCCGAGCGTGACCGCACCAATCTGCGCTGGCTCTGGACCAACTATCTCAGGCAGAAATCACCTTGGCTCTTGGTCGTCCTGGTGATGATCCTTGTGCAGGGCGTGGTCTATCAACAATTCCTCGCCATGACCGAAAGCGGTCTGCGCGTGATCTTCGAGAGCGGTGGCGTGCAGGATCTGGTGATGATCTGCATCGTGGTCTTCTTTCTCTTCGCCGTGCGCGCGCTCATGTCCTACCTCGTGCCACGGGTGACGATCTGGGTCAGCAACGACGCCGTTTTCCAGATGCGCCGCGATCTGATTGATCACATGATGCGCCTTGATCTGGCGTATTTCGAGCGCACCAAATCCGGCGCGATCATCCAGCGCCTTGTGGGTCAGACCCAGGCGCTTGGCGTCTTCATTGGACAGGCCACGGCCAATGCGGTGCGCGATGCAGTCACGGTGGTGATCGTCTCGGGATACCTGATCTACAAGAACCCCATTCTCTTCGGCACAGCCGTGGTGGTGCTACCCTTCATCATCTGGCTGATGAACTTCGTATCCGAGCGTGTGCGCGAGGCCCAAGGCCGCGCCGAGACCGCCCTTGCGGATTACATGAACGGCATTGAAGAGACCGTGAACGGCATGCGAACCATCAAGATCTCCAGTCAGGAAGGCATGGAAGTTTCGCGCCTGATGAAGGGCACCGGGGCAATCCGTGACCTTTTTAATCGGGTGCAGGTCACCCAAGCGCTCGTGATGCCCTCGATCGATCTCAGTTCTGCCTTTGTCTACGTCCTCGTGATCGGCGGCGGCGGCTATATGGTCCTGTCGCCCAATTTCGACATGGACGGCGCGGGCATCATCACCTTCCTTCTGGGCATGGTCATGGTGTTCGACCCCGCCCGCCTGCTGGCGCTTTACTTCACCACGCTTCAGGCCAATCTCGTGATGCTCGACCGTATCCGTGAGCTTTATGACGAGCATCCCAGCATCCATGACAAGCCCGGCGCGACCGATCAATTCGACACCGGTGCGGATATCGCGCTTGAGGATGTGCGCTTCAGCTATTCCAAGGATCAGCCGCTCTTTGACGGGCTGTCGATGACCTTCAAGGGCGGGCAGGTCTCGGCCATTGTAGGTTCCACCGGATCCGGCAAAACCACGATCCTGTCGCTTCTGTCGCGACTCTATAATGTCAAAGGGGGCGCGGTCACTATCGGAGGGCAATCCATTGCGGATCTCAAGCTCACCGCGCTGCGTGGATCCTATTCCGTGGTCGCGCAGGACATCGTGATCTTCAACAATTCGATCTGGGAAAACATCCGCTACGTGAACCCCGCCGCGACCGAGGCCGAGGTTTGGGCCGCCGCCGAAGCCGCCGAGATTGCCGACCTGATCCGCGCGCGCGGTGACGCCTCCGTGGGGCCCAAAGGCGCGCAGCTTTCGGGCGGGCAGAAACAGCGCATCGCCATTGCGCGGGCATTCCTGCGTGACGCACCAATCCTTCTGCTGGATGAGGCGACATCTGCCCTCGACCAAGCGACTGAGGAGCGAATCAAAAGAGCGCTGAACCGGCTGACACGCGGCAAGACCACCATTATCGTCGCGCACCGCCTGTCAGCCGTCTCCGATGCCGACCGTATCTTTGTGCTGGAATCAGGTGCGCTGGTGGAAAGCGGCAAACATGCCGAGCTTTTGGAGCAAGACGGGCTTTATGCGCAGCTCTACAGCGCGCAAAAGCGAGGCTACACAAGCCGCTGAGGCCGTCAAACGGTCAGACCCACATCTCGCGTGGGTAAGCAGGCGCTTCTGGACCTAATTAACAGAAGCATCTGGACCTATCTCTTGCGTCCTATCTGAATTCTATATGAGTTAAACAATCCAACATCAGGCGCGCCGCGCGCCGCCACCCCCGACAGAGGACACTCACATGGACGGCAAGTTTCTGGAAAATGACATCGACAAGGTCGTGGAAGCCGACCGCGCCCATGTCTGGCACCACCTGATCCAGCATGACCCGTTCCAGGGTCCGGACGCCAAATCCGACCCGCGCATCATCGTCGAAGGCAAGGGCATGCGCGTTTGGGACCAAAAGGGCAAAGAGCATATCGACGCCGTCTCGGGCGGTGTCTGGACCGTCAATGTGGGCTACGGGCGCGAGCGGATCGCCAACGCCATCCGCGACCAGCTGATCAAGCTGCCCTATTTTGCGGGTTCCGCAGGGTCGATCCCCGGTGCGCTTTTCTCGGAAAAGCTGATCTCGAAAATGCCCGGCATGAGCCGCGTCTACTACACGAACTCCGGCTCGGAGGCGAATGAGAAAGCCTTCAAGATGGTGCGGCAGATTTCGCACAAGCTCTATGGCGGTAAGAAATACAAGATACTCTACCGCGACCGCGATTACCACGGCTCCACCCTCGCCACCATGTCGGCGGGCGGGCAGGACGAGCGCAACGCGCAATACGGCCCCTTCGCGCCCGGCTTCGTGCGTGTGCCGCATTGCATGGAATACCGCGCGCAATGGGATCTCTCGGGTGAGGAATACGGAATCGCGGCAGCCCGCGCCATCGAAGAGGTGATCCTCGCAGAAGGCCCAGAAACCGTGGGCGCGCTCTGCCTTGAACCGGTGACGGCCGGTGGCGGCGTCATCACCCCGCCCGAGGGCTACTGGCCCGCCGTGCAGGAGATTTGCCGCAAATACGATATCTTGCTGCATATCGACGAGGTCGTCTGCGGCGTGGGCCGCACCGGCACTTGGTTCGGCTATCAGCATTACGGGATCGAGCCGGATTTCGTGACCATGGCCAAGGGTGTGGCCTCGGGCTATGCCGCCATCGCCTGCTGCGTCACGAATGAGCGTGTTTTCGACCTCTTCAAGGACGACGCCAGCGACCCGATGAACTATTTCCGCGATATCTCCACCTTCGGGGGCTGCACGGCAGGCCCGGCGGCGGCGCTGGAGAACATGGCGATCATCGAAGAAGAGGGTCTTCTGGAGAACACGGTCCAGATCGGTCACTACATGCTCGACCAACTCAACGCGCTCAAAGACAAGCACAAGGTGATTGGCGACGCGCGCGGCAAGGGTCTCTTTCTCGGGGCCGAGCTTGTATCGGACCGCAGCACGAAAGAGCCCGCGCCCGAGAAAATGTGTCAGGCCGTCGTGGCCGATTGCATGGCGCAAGGCATCGTGATCGGGATGACCAACCGGTCACTGCCCGGCCTCAACAACACGCTGTGCTTCTCGCCCGCATTGATCGCCACCAAGGATGACATCGACGAAATCCTGACTGGCGTGGACAAATCACTGACCAAAGTGTTCGGCTAAACCCTTAGCTCAGCAGAACAAACGCAAACGGCCCGCTCTGATCAGAGCGGGCCGTCTCACATTTGAAGCTGCGAAAAATCAGTTCGCCTTGGACGCGTTCCACTGCTCCGGGTTCCACTCGGCCAGAACTTTTGAATTATCGTCGCTGTCATACTCATGCAGGATCTGCTCGCTCACACCCGGAACGGTGGCAAATTGATCCGCCAGCTTTTTTGGCAGCCAAGATTGCGTGATTTGTCCGGGGAAAAGCTGCGCCATAACGGCAGAGGTGCTGTAGGCACATTGCGCGCCGGGCACGGGCCCTGCCTGCTTCACGAGGGCCGCGGCCCGCGCCGCAAGCTCGGGCGTGACGTCCAGAGTCTGGATTTTCACGTGGAATGTTTCGCGCGCATGGTAGCGGGTGTAGACATCCGCCACCGGCGGCGTCACGCCGTAGAGCACGTCGTTACGTTCTGGAATCGTCTCATGCGCAAAAGAGCCTGCAGGATCATAAATGATCCGTTGTGTGCCATTGATCATCAGCGATGTATGCGCCCCGTTGCCGGTGCGGTTGTTCAGCATCGTGAAGAGCGTGAGACGCGGCGGGCCATCATGGCTGTAGGCGGCGCGCTGCACCTCCTCATCCGTGGCCCAAACCGATTCTGCGGCGCAGCCCGAGAGAGCGAATAGCGCGCAAAACGCCATAGCGAAAATCCGTGTCATGTCTGGCCCCCCAATCGGCGCAGTCTGAAATCAGATATGAATCAGCTGTTGAAAAGTGCGAGGAAGACCAAGATACCGATGCTTACAACCGCAACCCGCACAGACCAGGTGACGAACCCGTCAAAGGCCTTTTCCTGTGCCGTGATATCCATTTCGCCGTGCTTGTGTTCGGACATGACTTGTCCCTTTCGTCATTACGCGTTTGTCCAATATGTAGCGCATCATACGGGGCCTGTCACGCCCCGGTGTGGCCTCCAATGCCTGCCTTTCAGGCCTTGCCCAGATCCTGCGCAAGACGAAAGCCGATCCTCTCGGGCGGGGCCTCGGGGCGCGGTTTGGGCAAGGCACGCAAGAGCACGCTGAGTTGGCTCACATGCTGGACGAGTTGCGTCTTCGTCCCTGTCCCGTCAGCGCCGTAAAACGTCACGATATCCGGGTCGAAATACCCCATCCCTTCGATGCGCAAAACGCCCGCATCGCCGCCCACGAATCCCATCGCGACCTCATGCTCGTTATCGAGCGTCTTCTCAAAGTTCTGGATATAGAGGATAAGCCGCTCATAGGCCCATTCGGCTGCACTTTTCTGCGCCACCGGCTTGGCCTTCACCGCATCCGGCAACGTGGCCTCACCCGATTGGGCCGGGTCCGAATGGACCTCATGCCAACGCGGCAGGGCGGCGGACTCCAGTGCCTCGGCGGAGGTGGCTATATCGTCATCCATGCATCAATCCTTCATCTGCCAGAGCCACGCACCATCGCCCCGGCGGTGGCGCGTGATGCGGCCAGCGTGGTACAGATGGTTGAGATGCGCAACCGCCTCTACAAGGGCCAGACCATAGGTCCCATCATCAATTTTCCGTTTGAAAAGTGGCGCAAAACATTCCGACGCCGTGCGCGGCGTGGCCAGATGCGCCTCCAGCCGCGTGAGCGCGCCATGGTGGTTGTCGATGAGCTGCTCCATCCGTTTGGGCAAGCCGGTGAAAGGCAGCTTATGACCGCCCAGCACCAGATGCTCTGCCCGTGCCAGCCCCGCGAACCGCGCACAGGATTCGAGCCAATCGGAAAGCGGATCGGCCTCCGGCTCGGTTGGATAGACACCTATATTGGGGCTGATCGAGGGCAGGATCTGATCGCCGGAGAGGACCAGATCATCCCTCCGGCTCCAAAGCGTCAGATGCTCCGGCGCGTGCCCACCACCGGTATGCACGTCCCACTCACGACCCCCGATGGTGAGCGTATCGCCCTGCCGCACCCGCGTATATCCCACTGGGATGGGCGCGCAGGTATCGCCGAAATTGAAGGGCCGCTCACCCGCGCGTTTGGCGTAGATTTCCGCATCCATCCCCGCGCTGCGCCAGAATTTGAGCGCCTGCGGGGTTGGACGCTCCTCCACATCCATGATCAGCATCCGCGCCATGAGCCATGCCGTGCGCGTCGCCAACAATTCGCTGCCGAACCGCTCCATAAGCCACCCGGCCATGCCCACATGATCGAGGTGGTGGTGGCTGAGGATCACCCGCCCCACGGGCCGGCCCTGCAAAGGCCCCGCGAGCAACCGTTCCCAGATTGCGACCGAGCGTTTGGAGAACATGCCCGTATCAAGCACCGTCCAGCTACCCCCATCGTCCAGTGCATAGATATTCACATGGTCCAGAACCATCGGCAGGGGCATCCGCATCCAAAAGATGCCGGGGGCGACCTCTATGGACTGCCCCTCAGCGGGCGCATTGGGCCAAGGGTAGCGCAGGCCTTCGGGCATGTTCACCGCGCCATTGCCTCGACATCTACCGCATAAAGACCCTCGGACCCGGCGCGAGCCTCGGACAGCTTGGCCGCATACTCGGGCAGCATCCGCGACATGTAGAACCGTGCCAGCGCCAGCCGCGCACCGCCCTCGACCTCAGCCGCCTTGAGATGCGCCTGCCCGCCCAGAACCCGCGCAAACGCCGCAAGATAAGGCACAGCCCCCGCAAAGCGGTCTTCCACCTGATGTTGCACCATCCAATCGGTGCCGGCACGCAGGGCCGCGCAGGCCTCAAGCAAAGGCTCGGCCAGATCGGGCAGCGCCGCGTGCGCCGCTTGGGCCGCGGCCTCGATTTCGGCCAAGATTACATATGCCATCGCGCCCTCATCCATCATCTTGCGGCTCACCAGATCCATCGCCTGAATCCCGTTGGTGCCCTCATAGATCGCCGTCACCCGCACATCGCGCGTGAACTGCGCAGCACCGGTTTCTTCGATATACCCCATGCCGCCATGCACTTGCACGCCCATATCGGACACGCGGAGCCCCGTATCGCTGCCGAACGCCTTGGCGATGGGCGTGAGAAATGCGGCCCGCGCGACCCATACTGGCTCTTCGGTCGCCGTCTGCATATCAATCGCCACGGCACAGCTCAGCGCGATGGCGCGCGCCGCAAACACCTCCGCCTGCATCGTGAGAATCATCCGGCGCACATCCGCATGGTCGATGATCGCTGTCTCACCCAGGGGCGTGACGCCCTGACGCCGCTCCGACGCATAGGCCAGCGCGTGTTGGTACGCCCGCTCGGCGATGCCGATACCCTGCCCACCCACGCCCAGCCGCGCATTGTTCATCATCGTGAACATCGCGCGCATCCCCTTGTGCGGCTCCCCAACGAGCCAGCCTGTGGCCCCGGCATAGTCCATCACCGCCGTTGGGCTGCCATGCAGGCCAAGCTTATGCTCAAGGCTTACCACCGACAATTCATTGCGCGCGCCGGGGTTACCCTCCGCATCGGGCAGGAATTTCGGCACCAGAAAGAGCGATATCCCCTTCGTCCCCTCCGCCCCATCCGGCAGACGCGCGAGCACCAGATGAACGGTGTTCTCGGTCGCGTCATTGTCACCCCAGCTGATATAGATTTTCTGGCCCGTGATCGCATAGGTCCCGTCGCCCTTCGGCGCGGCCTTCGTGCGCAGCGCGCCCACATCGCTGCCCGCCTGCGCCTCGGTGAGGTTCATCGTCCCGTTCCACTGCCCACTGACCAGCTTGGGCAGGTAGAGCGCCTTGATCTCATCGCTCGCGTGATGCTCCAGAGCCTCGATCTGGCCTTGGCTCATCAAGGGCGCAATTTGCAGGCTGAGACAGGCTGAGGCCATCATCTCATTGACCGCCGTGGCCACGGTAATCGGCAGCGCCAGAACCTGCTCACACATCCTCGCGGCCTCGGCCAAAATAGCGGCCACGGTCTCCGCACTCGCCTCGCCAAACCGCTCAGTGCCAGCCACATGGTCAAGACCCACGACATGACCCATCAACAGATCATACTCGGCAAGGGGCGCACGATAGGGCATGGGTGTCTCCAGATGACGGCTGAGCGTAAAACGCGTTGGCAAACTACATGCGCGCCGCTAAGCAGGGCGCGCTCCCGCGACCCTAAACTGGCGCAACACCCGATCAACCCAAACGCCGCGTCACGAAAGGCACAATCTCCCTTGCACACCCTTCGCCTCAGCGCAGACATCGACGGGATCACCCGCGCCGCCACCCTTCTGCGAGACGGCGCGCTGGTCGCTTTCCCAACCGAGACGGTCTACGGCCTCGGCGCGGACGCAACGTCCGGCACCGCCGTGGCAAATGTCTATGCGGCCAAGGGCAGGCCCGCGTTCAACCCGCTCATCGTGCATGTGGCCAGCATCACAGAGGCAAAACGCTACGCCCTCTGGAGCGATGCAGCCGACAGGCTCGCCACGCTCTGGCCCGGCCCACTCACCCTGGTGCTGCCACAGGCCGCTGCTTCACCACTCGCCTCCCTGACCACGGCGGGACTGAACAGCGTGGCCCTGCGCATCCCCGCGCATCCCGTAGCCCGCGCACTGCTCGCCACGTTTGGCGGTCCCCTCGCCGCGCCTTCGGCCAATCTCTCGGGCCGGATCAGCCCGACAACCGCCGCCCACGTAACGGACGGGCTGACGGGCCGCATCAACGCGATCCTTGATGGCGGGGCCTGCACAGTGGGGCTTGAGTCGACCATCATCGGCCTGACAGACCCGGATGGCAGCGCCACGCTCTTACGCCCGGGCGGCCTGCCGCAAAACATGATCGAAGATGTCCTCGACGCGGCGCTGAAAACCCCCGATCAGACCAACATCACCGCCCCAGGCCAACTGGCCTCGCATTACGCGCCCAACGCGTCCTTGCGCCTCAACGCGGCAGAGGTAGACCCCGGCGAAACCCTCCTCGGCTTTGGCCAAGCTCCAAACGCCACGCTCAACCTCTCGCCCAGCGCGAACCTCTCTGAGGCCGCCGCCAACCTTTTCGACCACCTGCACCAGCTCGACGCAACCGGCGCTGCCCGCATCGCCGTCTCCCCCATACCGGAACACGGCCTTGGCCAAGCAATCAATGATCGTTTGCGCCGTGCCGCCGCGCCCCGCGGCTAACACCCACAGCCCTTCTTCTTAGCAAAAATACTCCCGCTCCAAGCTCAACACCCACCACACACACCAATCCCGAGCCCCTCCGCCAAAGGCGGCGGGGCAAGACCTCAGCGCGCGCAAGCGCTCTATTTTTGAAAATCCCTCAGGCCCGGCCCGCCGTCGATGACAGGGTCAGCGGATCAATCCCCAGAGCCGCCAGCGCCGCCTCCCATTTATCCATGTCAGGCACCCCGAAGATAAGGCCCAAAGACGCCTCACAGATCAGCCAGCCATTATCTACGATCTCCGCCTCAAGCTGCCCCGGCCCCCAGCCCGCATAACCAAGCGCCACAAGTGCCTCCACCGGCCCCCGGCCCAGCGCCAGATCCTCCAGAACATCCATCGTCGCGGTCATGCCGAAATCATCTCCGACCTTCAGGGTCGAAATCGCACTTTCGTATCCCGCCTCATGCAGCACAAAGCCGCGTCCATGCTCCACAGGGCCTCCGAAATGCACGAGCCCCTCGCGCGCATCCGCACCCAATGGCACGCCCACCTGCTCCAGCAAGGTGCGCAACGTGAGATCCGGCATCGGCTTGTTGACGATCAGACCCATCGCCCCCTCATCCGAATATGCGCACATGAAGATCACCGAATGCTCGAAACGAGGGTCGCCCATTCCGGGCATCGCAACCAAAACGCGCCCCGTCAGATCCATACCATCGCTCACCGCAAACCGCCCCTTCTTTCCAGCCGATACCTAAACATGCGCCACACCCCCGGCGCTGACAAGGGCCAAGCCCCAAGACCACGAACCCACGTGTTTCGCCGCACGAGACTTCCCCAATGAAACAGATGCTGCAAAATATGACACCAAAGTGAGTTGGCATTTACCGCGTTCTGGCGCATCTCGGGGGGATGAGAACTCTTTTACGCCCCCTCGCCCTCGCCGCCGCGCTCCTGACAGCACCCTTCGCCGCGTTGGCAGACGATCTGTCAGATATCGTCTCGGCCAAGCTTTTGCCCGGATGGCGCAGCGCCGATGGCACGCATATGGCGGGGCTTGAGATCACCCTCGCGCCAGGCTGGAAAACCTATTGGCGCGCGCCGGGCGATGCGGGCATCCCGCCGCAATTCGATTGGCGCACCTCGCGCAATCTTTCAGGCGCCGAAATCCACTGGCCCGTGCCAGAACGCGTCGATCAGGATGGCATGATCACCATCGGCTATAGCGGCACTGTGGTCCTGCCCCTGCACCTGACACCCAGCCGCACTGGCCGCGATATCACCCTCTCGGGACAGGTGAGCATGGGCGTGTGCGAAGACGTATGCATCCCCGTCGATCTCACCCTCACGGCCACCCTGCCCAAGGACGCCACAGCCCGCGATCCGCGCATTGCCGCCGCTCTCGCCAACCGGCCCGACACGCAAAATGAGGCGGGTGTGACGGGCGTTTCCTGCGCCATTTCGGCGGGCAAGGACGGCGCGCTGAAGCTGACAGCAAAAATGCGGCTGAGCGACACCGGACGCCATGAAATGGTTGTGGTCGAGACGGACAATCCCAAGGTCTGGGTCGCCCCCGCCACGTCCACGCGCAGCGGCAACACGCTCACCGCAAGGACTGAGCTTATGCATGTCGATGGAAGCTCTTTCGCGCTCAACCGCCAAGGCATCCGCATCACGGTTCTGGGCGGCGCAAAGATGGTGGATATCAAGGGCTGCCCAGCAGGCTGATCCCTTAGGCCGCACGCCGCCACATGTGGCGCATGCCCACCGCGAGATAGAGCACCAAGGACACCACAACCGCCCCCAGCAGGAACGCCATGAGCGCTGCCCGCAGCGGCTCCATATCGCCCAGAAACGGCAGCGCACTCAGCACTGGGCCTGGCACAGCGCCGGTGATTGCCACAGCGCCCAGCGTGGCCACGAACCACAGCGCCAGCACCGATATCCCCGCGCCGAACGCGCCGCGCACCGGCGCCGCCCGGAAACGAACGCCCCGGCGCAGCGCGGCCCATTGCCGGGCCACATCGTGCTGCATCGCCATCAGCGCGGGCACGATCAAAAGCACCAAGAGCATCCCGAAGCCCAGACCGTAAACCAGCGTAATCACGGTCGGTTTGAGAAACTGCGCCTGCTGCGATTGCTCGAAAAGCAAGGGTGCCAGCCCCAGAACGGTCGTCATCGTGGTCAGCATCACGGGCCTCAGCCGGTCCGCCGCCCCGTCGATGATCGACGGCACAAGGCCTCGTTCCTCGGCATATTCGTCGATCGTGGTGACCAGAACGATGGAATCGTTGATGATGATCCCCGTCATCCCCAAAAGCCCAACCACGGTGAACATGCTCAGCGGCACATCCCACGCCCAGTGGCCATAGATCGTGCCGACAAGGCCAAACGGGATGATCGCCATCACCACCACGGGCCGTGTCCAGCTGGAGAAAACCCAGGCCAGCACGAGATAGATCCCCACAAGCGTCAGCATCAGCCCAAGCTGCGCCTGGGCGAGGAACTCATCCTCCTGCTCGCTCAGACCAGAGAGGCGATACTCCACCTGCAACTCGGCCGCGATGGCGGGTAGAATCTCCTCCTCGAGTGCTGTCGTGATCTCATTGGCACGCGCGGGATCATCCTCGGAGATCGTGCCTGTCACACTGATCAGCCGGATCCCGTTTTCGCGCCGCACGGTGGCGAACCCATCGCGCCGCTCGACGCTCACAATATCGGCCAGCGGAACGTAGGCGCCCGATGGGGTGCGCAGCTGCATCCGCTCAAGAAAGTCCGCCGTCAGCTCGCCCTCGGGCAGCTCCACGCGCACATCCGCGCTACGCGGGCCCGATGGGTATGTGGCGGCCTCGATCCCTGCGATGCGCGCGCGGATCACCTGCCCCAGCGCGTCGATCTCAAAGCCAAGTGCCGCGCCCTGCGGAGTAAGGTCCAGCACGAGCTCTTGTTTGTCGTAGGCGAGGTTATCCTCCACCCCCGACACCTCTGGATAACGCCCCAGCGCCGCCTTGAGCGCCTCGGACGCAGCCTTCAGCCCCTCTGCGGTCGCGCCATAGAACTGCACATCGAGCGCATCGCCCCCCGGACCGCTGCGAAAGCTGCGAAAGCTGACCGTCTCGGCCAGCGGGTGCTGAACCACGCTGTCCTGAAGTGCGCCGATGAACTCGAAGCTGGAATAGGGGCGCAGGTCGGCGTCGATCAGCTCGATGGAAATCCCGCCCAATTGGTCGGCATCCTTCGTCTCGCTCCCTGAAAGGCCCCGCCCGGCATTGCCGCCCACTTCGGCGATAACGAAGTCAATCGGATTGACGCCGTATTCGGCCTCATACTCCGCGCCCAGCGCCTCGGTCGCGCGTTGAAGTTCGCGCATCATCTCAAGCGAATCTGCCCGTGTGGCCCCCGGCGCCATGGCAAAGTTGCCGGTCACGCTGCCCTGCTCGGGCGCGTTGAAGAACCGCCATGTCACATCGCCTTTGACGAAGAGCGCCACTTGCGACGCAAGCGCCAAAAGCACCAGCGCAAAGACCGGATAGCGCCCTTTGATGACCAGCGCCATGAGAGGGCGGAACGCCCGCTCGCGCATGAAGACGAACCCCTTGTTCACAAAGCGCGAGGGCGCGTCATACCAATGCTCCTTGGCCGAGGCGCGCAAAGCGTGGCTCATATGGTGCGGCAGGATGAGGAAACACTCCACCAGCGAGGCCAAGAGGACCACCACCACGGTAAAGGGAATATCCGCAATCAAGTCCCCAAACCGCCCGCCGATCACTACCAGCCCAAAGAAAGCGATGAGCGTGGTGAGCGTCGCGCTGAACACCGGCAGGGCCATCCGCCGCGCTGCGTTCTCAGCCGCCACGACCGGGCTCTCGCCCCTGTCGCGCACCCGTGCATCGGCATGCTCCCCCACCACGATGGCGTCATCCACCACGATCCCCAGCGTGATGATCAGCGCAAAAAGCGAGATCATGTTGAGCGTGATCCCCGCCGCATACATCAGCGCCACAGCCGCCAGCATCGCCACAGGTATCCCCGCCGCAACCCAGAACGCAGTGCGCGCATTCAGAAACAAAAAGAGCAGCATTACCACAAGGCCCAGCCCCATTGCGCCATTGGTCAAAAGAATGCTGAGACGGGATGAAATGCTCTCGGACCGGGTGCGGATCAGCTCGACACTCACCCCGTCCGGAAGGCTGAGGGCCATCTCGGCGGCCACCTCCTCTACCGTCTCTTGTATGCCAATCGCATCGCCGCGCGCCGAGCGGTCGACCCGGATTGACATGGCCGGATTGTCGCCCACGAAATAGCTGCGCAGCCGCGCCGTGCCCAGCGCCTCTATCGTCGCCACATCCCCCACGGTGAGGCTGGAGCCATCGTCGCGCACGCGCAGGATAATGCCCGCGATCTCCTCCGGACTACGCTTCTCACTGCCGGTGCGCACGCGGGTCGCGGCGCCCTCCACATCGCCTGCGGGGTCTGTGTTCACCTCGGCCCGGATCGCGGTGGCGATCTCACGCAGCGTGATGTCGTTGGCCATAAGCGCCGTGCTGGGCACTTCGATCAGCGTGCGGGGAGCGGCCACACCGCGCACTGTGGTCCGTGTGACACCGGCGAGGTAGAGCCGCGTGACAAGCTCATCGGCGTAAAGCCCAAGCTGATCGGCGGATAAAGGCCCGGTGATCACAACATCCGTCACCCGGTCGCGAAACGCCCCGCGCCGCACCTCGGGTTCCTCGGCCTCATCGGGCAGGGTGGTGACGGTATCGACCGCCGCCTGCACCTCATCGGCGGCGCGCGCCATGTCCCAATCCGGCTCAAACTCCAGCGTAATAGAGCCAGAGTTCTCGCGGCTGGACGCCTCCGAACTCTCGACACCTTCGACCGCCAGAAGGGCGGGTTCCAGCACCTGAATGATCGCACTGTCGATATCCTCGGCGCTCGCGTTGCGCCATTCGGTGGAGACGGTGACATTGGCCACGACCACGTCGGGGAAGAACTGCGCGCGCATATTGGGAGCGGCCACAAGGCCAAGCACCACCATCACGACCAAAAGCAGGTTCGCCGCCGTGGGGTGACGCGTGAAATAGGACAGGATGCCGCCCGCCCCCTCGGGGATCCTGCGGGCCATGCCCTAGCCCCCCATGCGGTTTTCGAGCCGCTGCACGACGTCCGCCTCGACCTGAGTTTGATTGAGTTGCCCCAAAAGGCGGGCCTTGACCGCCTCGGGCATCCGGGCGTTGCCCTCGACATAGGCCACCAGACGCGCGCGCCGCTCGGGGTCAAGCTCCAGCATCTCGGGGGCTGCGGCCTGATCTTGCCCCGCGCCGCGAATAGCGCGCACCTTGATGCCCGCACCCAGAAGCGGCGAGCGTTCCGTCACGACCTCGCGGCCCTGCAAAGCCTCGCCGCGCACCAAAATATCGTCACCCTGCCTCCGGATCAGCGTGGCGCTCAGCGCCTCCAGCCTGTCGGCGTCCTCGCCAATGCCCAGCGCCAAAACCGTGCCATCCGCCCCAAGCGCCGCCGAGGGCAAACGCACCAGACGCGGCAACGCGGGCTCCTCGATCCGCACGGTCACGAAATCGCCTGGACGCAGGCCCTGTGCTGCATCAAGTGCGGCAAAGACCAGCCGGCCAACCTGCCCGTCGCCCACTGCCGCACTTGCCCTCAGGATACGGCCCGTGGCCTCAATCTCGGCACCAAACGCCTCCAGAGTAACCGTCACAGGCGCTTCGCGCACGCGGCCCTCTTCGTCCAGAAGCCGCGCGAATTGCGGCGTGGAGACGCGAAACGCGACCTCCAGCCGCTCAGGATCAATCAACGTCGCCAGCCGCTCGTTCGCGGTCACAAGCCGCCCCTCGACCACCGCCACATCGCTGAGCGCGCCGGTAAACCCGGCGGTAATCTCGGTCTCAGCCAGACGCCTTTGTGCCTCATCAAGCGCGATCCGTGCCCGCGCCAGCCGGGTGACCGCCTGATCCTCGCGCGCCTCGGCGGCGGCTTCGGCTATGCGCCGGGTCAGAACCGCCTGGTCCGCTTGTGCCGCGGCCAATTCGGCCACTTCCACCGCCGCCGCCGTGCCCACGCCGCGCGCCTCCAGATCGACTTGCCGCGCAAGGGCGCGCTGCCGCAAATCTGCCTGCGCCCGCGCTGCGTCAAGCTCATCGCGCGCAAGGCCCACACCGCGCGCCGCATCACGCTCCTCCGCCTCGGCGTCCAGCACATCGCTCTGGGCACGCGCCTCGGCTGCAGCCACATCTGCGGGGTCGATCTGCGCGAGCAATTGCCCCGCCGTAACGCGCCCACCCTCTTCAAACACCGGGTCAAGCGTGATGAGCCGCCCTGCCGCCTTGCTGCGCAGCTCCAGAACCCGGCGGCTCTGCACCTCGCCAAAGGCGGTCAGAACGGGGGCAATCTTGGCCTCCTCAGCCATCACCACACGCACCGCGAACATCCGCTCGCGCCGCTCCGCCGGGGCCGCCTCATCCGCCAGACGCGCCTGCACCGAGCCGTATAAAACGATCCCCGCATATGCCAGGATGCCCACCGTCAGCGACAGCAGGAGAAGTCCGGTCAGGCTTTGTCGTAGAAATCGCATGGGGGTTGCGGACCTTGCAAAATGGCTCGGAAACTAACACGCAGGCCCGCATCTGGCCCACGTGGGTAACATAAGCGCAAAGCCGCAAATGCCAAGGCAGGGCGCTATTTGCGCCGCTTATGCTCCTCAAGGCGGGGCATGATCTCGACGAAATTGCAGGGCCTGTGGCGATAATCCAGTTGCAGGCTCAGGATTTCGTCCCATGCATCCTTGCAGGCACCCGGGCTTCCAGGCAGCGCAAAGAGATAGGTCCCCCCCGCCACCCCCGCCGTGGCCCGGCTCTGGACGGCGCTGGTGCCGATCTTGGCCATGCTCACATGGGTAAACACAGTGCCAAAGGCGGTGATTTCCTTCTCATACACATCTTGGTGAGCCTCCACGGTCACATCGCGTCCCGTAAGGCCCGTGCCCCCGGTGGAGATCACTGCATCAATATCAGGATCCGCGATCCAGTTGCGCAGCTGTGCTACAATCTCCGCCCGCTCATCACGCACAATCATGCGGCGCGCAAGGATATGCCCCGCGCCCTCGATCCGCGCCGCCAGCGTATCGCCCGAGCGGTCGTCGCCTGCGTCCCGCGTATCGCTCACCGTCAGCACGGCAATGCGCACCGCGATAAACGCGCGGGTCTCGTCAATCCGGCTCATGCCGACCCTCCCTCTGTGGCCCTCAGCCGCGCCTGAAGCGCCAAAAGATCGGCCCACGCCTCCCGCTTCGCGCCCGGAGTGCGCAAAAGATACGCCGGGTGAAACATCGGCAACGCGGGGACACCGTAAGCCTCGGCCCATTGCCCGCGCAGCTTGGTAATCCCGCGCTGACCAAGTCCTGCGACACAGCTGATATTGCCCATCAAGATAACCACCTCGGGGGCGGCCAGCGCCACATGCCGCGCCACGAAGGGCCGCATCATATCAATCTCTTCAGGCTGCGGATCGCGGTTCTGTGGTGGCCGCCACGGCAGCACGTTGGTGATGTAGACAGAGCCCTCGGCACGCCCAAGGCCAATAGCCCCCAGCATCTTATCCAAAAGCTGCCCGGCGCGACCCACAAAAGGCCGCCCCTCGCGGTCCTCATCACGCCCCGGCGCCTCGCCGATGATCATCACCCGCGCGCCCGGAGTGCCATCGGCAAAGACCAGATTGCGCGCGCCGCGCTTCAACTCACACTGCTCAAACGCACCCATTGCGGCGCGAAGCCCATCCAGATCCTGCGCCCCGGATGCGGCGGCCTGCGCAAGCTCCACCGCACTGCCCGCAGGCGCAGCCACAGGCACAGCAACCGCCGCCACCCTCTCCACCTTCACAGGCACATTATAGCGATTCAAAGGCGCATCCAGCATCGCCTCATCCGCCCCCAGCTCCACCTGCCAGGCCAAAAGCGCGCGCGCCGTGTGAAAATCCAATCCCGAATCCATGCGCAAACCTTACCTCCCCGCAAGGGTGGCGAAAACCCGCCCCATTCTTCTTAGCGAAAATACTCAAAATCTCCGCCCCACCGCCATGCACCGAGGTGCATTGATCCGGGCACGCCCCTCTGCCATAAACGGGCTCGAACCATTCAGGGAGCCTGCCACGTGCCCTTTGCACATGATCACCTTCTGGGGATTGAGCACCTCTCACCAGGCGATATCACGACGCTGCTCGATCTGGCCGGGCAATATGCCGATATGGGCCGTGGCGGGGCCAAGCATTCCGACGCGCTCGCGGGCCTCACCCAGATCAACATGTTCTTCGAGACCTCCACCCGCACTCAAGCCAGCTTCGAGCTTGCTGGCAAGCGCCTCGGCGCGGATGTGATGAGCATGTCGATGCAGGCAAGCTCGATCAAAAAGGGCGAGACGCTGATCGACACGACGATGACGCTCAACGCGATGCACCCCGATCTTCTGGTCGTGCGCCACCCCCATTCCGGCGCGGTGGACCTGCTGGCGCAGAAGGTGAACTGCGCTGTGATCAATGCGGGCGACGGGCGGCACGAGCATCCCACGCAGGCGCTTCTCGATGCGCTCACCATCCGCCGCGCCAAGGGCCGCCTGCACCGCCTCAACATCGCGATCTGCGGCGATATCGCCCATAGCCGCGTGGCGCGCTCCAACATCATCCTTCTGGGCAAGATGGAGAACCGCATCCGCCTCATCGGCCCGCCCACCCTCATGCCCGCCGGCATTGGCGAATTTGGCGTGGAGGTTTACGAGAACATGCAAGAGGGGCTCAAAGGCGTCGATGTGGTCATGATGCTGCGCCTGCAACGCGAGCGGATGGATGGCGGCTTTATCCCATCCGAACGGGAGTATTATCACCGCTACGGACTGGATGCGGAAAAGCTGGCCTATGCCGCTCCCGATGCGATCGTCATGCACCCCGGTCCGATGAACCGCGGTGTGGAGATCGACGGAGAGCTTGCCGACGATATCAACCGCTCGGTCATTCGTGAGCAGGTCGAGATGGGCGTGGCCGTGCGCATGGCTGCAATGGATCTTCTGGCCCGCCGTCTGCGCGAACGCCAAAGCCCACCCGGCGTCATGGTATGAGAATTGGTCTTAAAGACAGGAGCACTGCGTGAGCGACCCCATCAACATCCCAGAAGACGAGCGCGGCGTGGTCCGTATCTTCGCCGTCGATCTGCCGAAAGCCGAGATTGAGGCCTTCACCGGCCGCAATGGCCGCTGGCCGCTGGCCGAGGCGATGGGGGCCAACCATCTGGACGCCGAATATATCGACGTGTTCGACCTCGGCGATCTGGCCGGGATGGGCCTTGCGGGATATCTGGAGGACGGCCAAGGCATTCCCAAGGCACAGATTGATCCGATGCGCGCGCAGCTAAGCGCGCTCAGCGGCACAGTGCTCGTCGCCACCTCCCGCGCCTTTGCCGCCAGCGCCCAGACCCTTACACCGAAGGCCCCCCTGCGCTACATCGCGACCTTCACCGAAGAGCGCGGCCCCGTCGCGTTCGAACCTCTGCCAAAGGCCTCCGCAGGCCCAAAAGACGCCAAACCGCCCCGCAAGAAACCCTCCGACGCCGCCATGTCGGGCCGCGTGGCAACCGTCGTGCTATTGGTGCTGGCGGCCCTTGTCACAGTCATGGTCTGGATCGCCTGATGGGCTTGGGGGCTTCCGCACCAAAACGGGACCTGCGCCAAGGCCCCGCCCCAAGAGGCGCAGCGCCGACGCGGCTCACACACAAGGCCGCCCAATGACCCATATCCACATCACCAACGCCCGTCTGATCGACCCTGAAAACGGCACCGATACGCTCGGCTCTCTCACTATGGCGGACGGAGTGATCCAAGCGGTGCACCCCGAGGACAGCCCACAAGGGCTGGAGACGGGCACGCAGGTCATAGATGCGCGCGGCAAGTGCCTGGCCCCCGGTATTGTCGATATCGGCGTGAAGGTCTGCGAGCCGGGCGAGCGGCACAAGGAATCCTATCGCTCTGCGGGCCTTGCCGCCGCCGCGGGCGGGGTCACCACCATGGCCACACGGCCGGACACACTCCCGGCCATCGACACGCCCGAAGTGCTCGAATTCACCCGCCGCCGCGCCAATGAGGCGGCCCCGGTCCATGTCCTGCCCATGGCTGCGCTGACCAAGGGTCGCGCAGGGCGCGAGATGACCGAGATTGGCTTTCTCATGGACGCGGGCGCGATTGCGTTTACCGATTGCGATCATGTGATCCAGAGCACCAAGGTGTTCTCCCGCGCGCTCACCTATGCCCGCGCGATGGGCGCGCTCGTCATCGCGCACCCGCAGGATCCGGGCCTCTCGGAAGGGGCCGCCGCAACCTCCGGCAAATTCGCCTCGCTCTACGGCCTGCCCGCCGTCTCGCCCATGGCCGAGCGGATGGGCCTCGACCGCGATATCGCCCTTTTGGAGATGACTGGTGCGCGCTACCACGCGGACCAGATCACCACGGCCCGCGCCCTTCCGGCGCTGGAGCGGGCAAAGGCCAACGGGCTCGATATCACCGCAGGCACCTCGATCCACCACCTGACGCTCAATGAGCTGGACGTCGCAGGCTATCGCACCTTCTTCAAGGTCAAACCGCCGCTGCGCTCCGAGGACGATCGTCAGGCCATCATCGAGGCGGTGCGCACCGGATTGATCGATATCATCAGCTCCATGCACACCCCCCAGGATGAGGAAAGCAAACGCCTGCCGTTTGAGCAGGCCGCAAGCGGGGCCGTCGCCCTTGAGACACTGCTGCCCGCAGCCCTGCGCCTCTATCATGCGGGCGCTCTGGATCTGCCGACGCTTTTCCGCGCCATGTCGCTCAATCCGGCCAAGCGGCTCGGGCTGCCTTCGGGGCGGCTGAGCGTGGGTACCCCCGCCGATCTGGTGCTCTTTGATGCCGATGCACCCTTCATCCTCGACCGTGCAAAGCTGCTGTCGAAGTCTAAAAACACACCCTTCGATGGGGCCCGTATGCAGGGCAAGGTTTTGGCCACATTCGTCGATGGCCACATCGTTTACGAGGCCCCCTGATGCCAGTATTTGAAACCGCCCTGCCGCTTCTCGCCCTTTGGGGGCTCTTTGGATACCTGCTCGGGTCCGTCCCCTTCGGCATGGTTCTCGCGCGCCTTATGGGCCTCGGGAACCTGCGCGATATCGGCTCGGGCAATATCGGGGCCACGAACGTGCTGCGCACCGGGAACAAGGGCGCTGCCTTGGGCACGCTGATCCTCGACGGTGGCAAAGGGGCGGTGGCCGTGCTTCTGGCCCGCGCCGTCACCGGCGAGGATGCGGCACAAGCGGCGGGCCTCATGGCCTTTATCGGGCATTGCTTCCCGATCTGGCTGCGCTTCAAGGGGGGCAAGGGCGTGGCCACCTTCCTCGGCATCCTTCTGGCGCTGGCACCCATCGTCGGGGCTGCGTGCTGCGCCACATGGCTGGTCACGGCGCTTGTGACGCGCATGTCGTCCTTTGCGGCGCTGATGGCGGCGGCGACCTCGACCATCTGGATGGTGTTTCTGGGCCACTCGGAAATCTCCCTGCTCGGTATCGCACTGACATTGCTGGTTTATATTCGCCACGCCGCGAATATCCGGCGGATCAAGGCAGGGACAGAGCCCAAGATCGGCAAGAAAGGGTGAACGCCTTCCTCGCGGCCTTCGATGCGCTGCCCTTGGGCACGTTTCAAGGCAGTGCCGAGGACCGCCGCTATATCGTCACGCGCAGTGATTTCTCAAACGGTGCCGCGCAAAAGCTGATCGCGGAGGAGCTGGGCGGGCCGGATTACATCAGCCTCAACCTCTACCGCCTCGCCTCTGGCGCGCGGCTCAAGCCCTGCGAAATGCCCGAGGCGAAGGTGGTGGATTTCGTGCGGGCCCTCAGACCCGATTAGGGCCAGTCAGGCCCGATCAGGCCAGAGCGCCGATGATCTGCCCATGCAGCCCCGGATTGGCCGCGACCAGCCCATCCACCTGCGCGCCCGGATTGTTGAACCTGAGACCCCCCCCCGCCGGTCCGAGGTGAGCGCGCCCGCCTCGCGCAGGATCACATCACACGCCGCCACGTCCCATTCCCATGTGGCGCGCAGGGTCAGCATCACGTCGAATCGCCCCTCCGCGACAAGGCTGAGGCGGTAGGCCAGCGAGGGTCTGTATTCGCGCCGGAAGTTCGGCACTGCCCCGCGCCAATGCTCGGCCACATAATTGGCCTTGGCCCCGATCACCGATGCGCCATCCATCTGGCCCTGCGCGGTCACGGCCAGAGCTGCGCCATTCAACGTCGCACCCTGACCCTCGGCAGCGGCATAGAGCTTGTCCATCATCGGCAGGTAAACCACCCCTGCCGTCACACGCCCGGCTTCGGCAATCGCCAGGGAATGCGCCCATGCGCGCGAGCCTTCGATGAAGCTGCGCGTGCCGTCGATAGGGTCGATAATGAACACCCGCTCAGCGCTCAGCCGCTCGGCCCCGTCCTCGGACTCTTCCGAGAGCCAGCCATAGCCGCGCCGCGCCCCGCGCAGCTCCGCCTCAAGGGCTGCGTTCACCGCAAGATCGGCCTCCGTCACCGGCCCCGCGCCATCGGCCTTGTCCCAGCGTTGCGCCTTCGGCCCGGTAAAGCCGCGCGCAATCTTGCCCGCCGCCCGCGCCGCGCGGATCAGCAGCGCCAAATCGCTGCTCGCGTTACTCTCCGGCAAGGGTCAGACCTTCGACCAGAAGCGACGGCACGACCGTGGACAGATGCGTTCGCGCGTCATTGGCAGGCGTCATCCGCATCAGCATCTCGGGCAGGCTACCCGCGATGGTGCATTCATTGACCGGATAGGCGATCTCACCATTCTCGACCCAAAAGCCCGAGGCCCCACGCGAATAATCGCCCGTGTTGGGGTTGATCGTGGAGCCGATCATCGAGGTTACCAGCAGCCCCGTTCCCATGTCGCGAATGAGATCCGCCCTGCTCTGCGTGCCTTGGGTCAGCGCCACATTCCACGTGCCGGGCCGCGAGGGCCCAGAGAGGCCGCGCTTGGCATTGCCTGTAGATTGCAGCCCCAGCTGACGCGCGCTGCCAAGGTCCAGGATCCATCCCTGAAGCACGCCGTCCTGCACAAGGGCGCGCTTGGCTGTCGGCAGGCCCTCGCCATCAAAGGGGCGCGAGGCGGCGACGCGGGCGCGGTGCGGGTCCTCCAACACCGAAAGGGACGCGGGCAAGACCTCAGCGCCCTCCTTGCCCAAGAGCCACGAGGCCCCCCGCGCAATCGCAGCCCCGTTCGCAGCACTGAGCAGATGACCAATCAGCGACGACGATATCCGCTCGTCAAAGAGCACGGGATAGGCCCCGGTGGGCGGTTTGCGCGCGCCGACACGCGCTACGGCCCGCTGCCCGGCAGTGCGGCCAATCTCCTCGGGCGTGCGCAGGTCTACGCCAAAAATCCGCGCGTCCCCGTCATAATCACGCTCCATCCCCGTGCCTTCCCCGGCGATGGCCACGCTGGAGATATGCCAATCTGTTCGTGCATAGCTCGCGGCGAACCCGTTGCTCATCGCCATGGTCATGTTTCGCGACTGGTAGGCCGCACTGGCCGATTGCGATTGCGTGACGCCGGGCTGGGCCAAGGCCGCGGCCTCTGCCTCTGCCGCCCATGCCTGAAGCTGGGTCGGATCAGGCTCCGCACTGGGATCGCACAGCTCAAGCGCGTCCATGTCCCAATCACAGGCCAAATCCTCAGGGTCCGCCAGCCCGATATAGGGGTCCTCGGGCGCCTCGCGCGCCATGGCCACCGCACGCTCGGCTAATATCGCCAGCGTCTCGGGTCGGGTGTCCGACGACGACACGCTGGCCGAGCGTTGCCCGATCAAGACGCGCAAGCCCACGTCGCGCCCTTCAGAGCGTTCTGCCTGTTCCAGAACCCCGCCGCGCACGTCGATCATCACGGACGCCTCTTCGGCCACCATCGTGTCGGCGGCCTCAGCCCCCGCTTTTTTGGCCGCTGCGAGAAGCATCTGAGCAAGGTCGTGGGTCCTTTGGGTCATGGTCATTCGCCTTTTTGGGTCCGAGCAGAGAGGTAGAGCGGCAGGCCCCCGCGTGCAAGGCTTGCGCGCGGGTAAGACCTGTGGCCTGCTGCCGCAAAAGGGGAGGGACTATGCCAAAGCCTTATGAAGGCGGATGCCTCTGCGGCGCGATCCGCTTCAGCGCGATCGGCCCTGCGGAAAACCCGCATAGCTGCTCATGCGAGATGTGCCGCCGCCACAGCGGCGCGCCAAGCACTGCCTGGGTCGAATTCCCAGCCAGCAGCGTCACATGGACCGGGCCGGGCGGCGCGCCCGCGCTCTACCGGTCGTCAGAAATCTCAAGCCGCTCGTTTTGCCCGACATGCGGCAGCAGCATCGGCGCGGTGGATGACGCGCCGGTGGTGGCATTCCTCGTCGGGGCTTTCGACAAACCGGGTGCAAAGGCATTTACCCCGACAAGCCATTCGTTCCGGACAGGTTGCCCCGGATGGTGGAAAGGCGCGCTCGGAGGTTGATACCCCAGAGCGCGCCCCGGCGGCGAGTGCCTAGCGCAGACGCTGACCGTTGGCCAGAACCTGACCGTCTTGCGTGAACTCGATGGTCGAATTCAGCTCATCCGGCCCGTCCCCCGCGACGGCAAAGATACCCATCATCATCCGTGCGCCCATCGCATTATCCTCGGGCACGAAGCCGAGCGCCACGAGACTGTCCAAAAGCATGTTGGCCCCGGTGAGGTTCAGGCTGATCGACCCCACGGGCTTGGGCATCCCGCCATAGGTCACGGTATCGGTGTTATCGATCTCCACAGCGCCGGTTCCAGTGAGGCGCGCGCCCGCCGCACTCACGGTCAGCGCATCAATCGACAGCGCGTTAAGCTCGCCGGGGATATCCATATCGTCCTCGACGGCCGACATCTGCACGGGGTCCAGAAGGTCGGAGAAGAGGCGCGCCATACCGCTCAGATCCACCTCGATCGTCGCAGGATCGCGCGGCAATTGTGCGGCGGGGTCAAAGAGCGCCCAGATGAATTCACTCATGGTGAAATCACCGAGCAGCACCTGAAGGCTGAAGGCCTGCGGCGTGTCGCTCTGCATGACGGGCGTCATCAGCTCTAACCCGTAGCGCGCCATGGTCATCGCGACGGGAAAGGGAATGTCTCCGCCCGCAATCTCGAACGACAGATCATTGGTGCCGCCGCCATACATCAGCTGGCTCTCGTTCATCACGATGCGCAGATCGCCACCCCCGCTTTGCGAGCGCCCTTCGGTCACCGTGCCGTCCTCATCAACACGAAACTCCATCATGCCGGGGCCGAACGCGTAACCCCCATCGACGGAGAACCCGGCCTTAAGCGCGCCGGACATATCGTTCATGTCGATCCCTTCGGGCAGGGTCGAGATGCCCGTCATCGTCAGGCTCTCGCTGCCGCCGTTGATCAGGAAGCTGCCATCAGTGCCCTCGGGGTCGACCACATCCACCATATAGGACCATGCACCCGTGGTAATCTTTTGCTCCACCCGGCGCAGATCGCCCAGATTGGTCAGGGTCTCCCCCGCCAGATCGGCCATCTCAACCGACACATCGCGGAACGGCGCACCGCCGGGGGCCTCCGAAAGGCTGGTTCCCTCCACCGTTACGTCCGTGAGAGCGATCCGTGCGGCGGTGGCGGAATAAGCGCTCACTGATGCGCCTGGGCCGCCCGAGATGGTCATCGCGAAGTCCACCGTGTCAAAGGTCGCGTCGATCTCAAACGCCTCGGGGCCGCTGACCTGCATCGCCATCGGCAGGCGCGCCGGGATGCTCACACCGACCGACCCATCGCCATTGTCGGAAAACGACATCTCGCCAAGCGTCACGCTCATCGTCATGTTTTCTTCCGGTACGTCAAACCCCATCGCCACATCCGTGACGGTCAAGGTACCGCCCGACATCGCCTCGGTGGCCGTGATTTCATAACCGAAGGCGGTCATGTAATCTTTCCAGCCCTGCCACGCCTGCGTAGGCGTAATATCCGCGTGTGCGGCTCCGGTCGTCATCAAAAACGCTGTTGCCGCGACCCATCCGCCGCCGGTTTTATGCATGGTCATATCGCACCCTTCCGGTTTGAAAATTTCTGCACTCAGCATCAAAGCATATCCCGGAAGGGTCAAGAGACCATCTCTCTGGACCCTGCGGCTGAGCGCAGCTAGGTCTGGAGACAAGGCGCAAAGCGCAATCAGACAGCGAAGGAGACCATAATGGACATGACCGGAAAGACCGTGCTCATCACGGGCGCAAGCCGCGGGATCGGCGCGAGCGCGGCTCAGATTTTCGCCGCTCAGGGCGCGAATGTAGCTCTGCTGGCGCGCAGTGCGGATGCGGTAGAGGCGCTGGCCGCCGAGATTGGCACACGCGCGCTGGCGATTGAGGCCGATGTCAGCAGCTGGGAGGATATGGAGGCCGCCGTGCGGACCTGTGTGGCGCGTTTTGGCCGCCTCGACGTGCTTATCGGCAATGCGGGCGTGATCGAGCCGATTGCCCCCATGGCCGCCTCTGTTCCTGCCGCGTGGGGCCGTGTGATCGATATCAACCTCAAGGGCGTCTATTACGGGATGCGCGCCGCCATGCCAGTGATGGAGGCCCAGGGAGGCGGCACGATCCTCACGGTCTCCTCGGGGGCGGCGCATAACGCGCTGGAGGGGTGGAGCCATTATTGCACCTCCAAGGCGGGCGCCGCGATGCTGACCATGTGCGCCCATAAAGAGGTAGCGCCCCACGGCCTGCGCGCCATGGGCCTCTCGCCCGGCACCGTCGCCACCCAGATGCAGCACGAGATCAAGGCCAGTGGCGTGAACCCCGTGAGCCAGCTTGATTGGTCCGAGCATATCCCAGCCGACTGGCCCGCCCGCGCGCTTTTGTGGATGTGCGGCGGGCAGGCGGACGCCTATCTGGGCGAGGAGATTTCCCTGCGCGACGCAGGTATCCGCAAAAAGGTGGGCCTCGCATGATCAATCTGCACAAGGAGGGCGGCATCTGGACTGCCACGATCATCCGGCCCGAAAAGGCCAATTCCCTCACCGAGGCTATGCTTACCGAACTTGGCGATATCGCGCTGGCCGCCAGGGACGCCCGTGCGCTGATCCTGACGGGCGCGGGCCGTGTCTTCTCCGCCGGGGCCGATCTTGAGGCGGCGCGCGCGGGCCTAGCCACCAGCCCCGTATGGGAGCGTTTGTCGGGCGCCATCGCCGCGCTGCCTTGCCTGACCATTGCGGCACTGAACGGCACTGTGGCAGGCGGTGCGGTGGGGATGTCGCTGGCATGTGATCTGCGCATCGCCGTGCCGGGGGCGAAGATTTTCTATCCGGTGATGAAGCTGGGCTTCCTGCCCCAGCCCAGCGATCCGCCCCGCATGTCGCGGCTGATCGGCCCTGCACGGACCAAGATGATCTTCATGGCAGGCCAAAAGATTGACACCGAAACCGCGGCTGCATGGGGTCTCTTTGACCGGATCGTGGAGGCGGAGATATTGCTGGATACGGCAAAGGCGCTTGCGGAGGACAGCATTACCGCCGATCCCGCACATGCCGCTGCGATCAAAGCAATGATCCCTTAGAGGCAGGCGCCCGTCCGGCCCTCAAGGGGCCGGGTGCGAACGATCGAGTGCGCCGAAAGGCGCTCAATGGGGTCAAACCGGGCATTGCGGGGGCAGGTAGCGTCAGTCAAGCCGCCGCGCCTCATCCACCAGAAGGATCGGGATGCCACCCCGAATGGGGAAGGCAAACCCTGCGCGTTTGGAGACAAGCTCCTGCGCCTCGGCATCATAGCTCAATGTTTGGTGGCTTTGCGGGCAGATCAGCGCCTCAAGCATCCGGCGATCGAACTCTGGTGCGCTCATTGCACCATCTCCTGACCTTCGCCACCGCGCAGCGAATATTCCAGAAGGGCGATCAGGGTCTCGCGCCGCGTGCTCAGCGAGGGGGCCTCCAGAAGCGCTTGCTTGTCTTCCGGCTCAAACCCCAAAAGCATCGACAGGGAGTTGATCAGAAGCTCATCATCCGCCTCTTTGAGCGACTCCCAATCCGTCTCAAGATCACGCGCATCGAAATATTGCCCCAGCGTGCCGAGGATTTTTGCACGGTCAAAGGCCGTGTCCTCTTCCTCGGGGCCCAGGTCCCGCTCGAACCCGGTCCAGCTTGCCTTGATACGGCGATAGGGCGTGAACCCCTCCACCTCTTCGGTCACCCGAAAGCGGCAAATCCCGGCCAGGGTAATCATGTAACGCCCGTCTTCCGTCTCGGAAAACTGCGTGATGCGCCCGGCGCAGCCAATTGCGTGAAGCCCGTGGCCTTCGCGCCCCGGCACCTTGTTGGGCTGCACCATCCCGATAAGGCGCTGCGGCGTCTTCAGAGCGTCCTCCATCATCGCGAGGTAACGTGGCTCAAAGAGGTGGAGCGGCAGCCGCGCACGCGGCAGCAATAGCGCCCCCGGGAGGGGGAACACAGGGATCACATCGGGGAGGTCTGCTTCTTTTATCATATGTCCCAAACTAGCCCGCCAAGCGGCTCAGGCAAATATCATGGAGCTAAGCTTGCGCCGCCCGTTCAGCGCCACAGGATCGGTCGGCCCAAGCGCATCGAAGATCGTGAAAAGCTGCGTTTTGGCCGCCGCCTCGTTCCACTCGCGGTCGCGTTTGAAAAGCTCCAGAAGCTGGGCCACGGCCCCCTCAGCATCGCCCGACGCGTGCAGCGCCTGCGCCAGATCGAACCGCGCCTGATGGTCGTCGGGGCTGGCGTCCACAGCCGCAGTCAAATCAGCCACCGGCCCCGCATCTGCGG
>ERZ887849.670-NODE-670-length-35524-cov-8.986777_pt1 | contig 35524 bp, 36 predicted proteins | sample MGYA00521267_ERZ887849 | MGnify/ENA primary metagenome ERZ887849 (study PRJEB32303, sample SAMEA104408601) | aquatic metagenome | biome: Brackish water; feature: Pelagic; material: water | place: Baltic Sea | collected 2014-06-06T16:11:00 | depth 2,863 m ... | reverse complement strand
CGAGTTTCTCTGACCAGTCTTTTTTGCCCGAGGGTCGTCAGTTAGCGGCAGTAAACTCGATCAACTGGGCGCGCATTATGGCGCAAATTGTCTATTACTTTTGGGCGGGATTGGCGCTTGGTGCCCCCGACCGCAAGGTATCTTTTTCAGTACCTACGGGTAATTTCGGCGATATTTTTGCTGGCTATTTGGCGCACAAAATGGGTCTGCCGGTCGAGCAGTTAGTCATCGCTACCAACCAAAACGATATTTTACATCGCTGTATCAGCAGCAATGATCACAGCACTCGACCGCTGGAGCAGAGTTTGGCGCCGAGTATGGATATCATGATTTCGAGCAATTTTGAGCGCTTGCTGTTTGATCTCTACGATCGTGATGGCGCTGCGATTACTGGTTTGATGGCCGATGCTAAAGCAGGGCATATGCAGCTCAGTGACAGCGCGTTAGCCAGTGCCCGCAAGCTTTTCTCTAGCTATCGCTGTGGCAATGACGGCATGTTGCAAATGATTAGCTCTGTTTATCAAGACAGCGGTTATCTGATGGATCCGCACACCGCGATTGGGCTTGAAGCGGCTCGCGCTTGTCGTTCTAACAGTGTTACGCCGATGGTCACGTTGGCAACGGCCCATCCAGCTAAGTTTCCGGACGCGGTTAAGCAAGCGGGCTATCCTCAGGATCCTGAGCTGCCGGCCCACATGGCAGATTTGTTTGAGCGGGAAGAGCGTTATACCGTACTGGAGAACGATCAAGCTGCAGTGCAACAGTTTATTGCGCAACATATTAATTGATTGGTCGAGCACTGTCTGAGTGCTAAGCGCGCGGCAAATAACACCGTAAAAAAAAGGAGCTACCTCGGTAGCTCCTTTTTTTTACTTTTTGGTGCCTTATTTTAGGCTGGCATAGTAGGCCGAGAGATTGGCAATATCTGCGTCAGATAAGCCCTTTGACATCGCAGTCATCATCGGGTTGACGCGCTCGCCCGAGCGAAACATTTTCAGTTGTGACGCTAAATACGCTTCTTTCTGACCAGCAAGGTTTGGCCACATGCCGTTGTTGCTAATGCCGTTTGCGCCATGACATCCAGCACAGGTCATTGATTTTGCCTTGCCCGCTGCGGCGTCGCCGGCGCTAGCACCCATTGATGCGAAGGATAATGTTGCTGCGGCAACGCTAGTCAGAAGGGCAGCAGTTAATTTTTTCATGGTAAATCTCCAGTGGTTAAATAGTTGTCTGACGGTGCGCCAGTGAGTGGCTGATAAAGAGTGAGACGCTAAGCAATGCGACCGCGCCAATTTGATGCGCTGCGGCAACGGGCACAGGCACATAAAACAGCAGGGTACTGATGCCGAGAGTGACCTGCACAACAAGCAGCGCGATCAGTGCAAATACGCAGAGCCGCACGCCGCCGCTGACACCCTGTTTTAAAGCTTTAGCGGCAAAGGTAAGAACAAGCACCACAATCAGATAAGCAAACATACGGTGGTTAAACTGAACGGTGGTGATATCTTCAAAAATTGATCGCCAAACGGGATCCATCTCATAGAGCCCCGCGGGCACGAAAGTGTCGCCCATCAACGGCCAAGTGGAATAGGCATGTCCAGCATGGGTTCCCGCAACTAGGCCGCCGGAGAGAATCATCAGAAATATCAGCCCAGACAGCGTGAATGAAAAAGTCTTGAGCTGCGACGGCTGCGTGCTGGGCTTGCTGAGCAGACCAAATGCTGTCCACAGAATAAATCCATAGATTAACACTGCGGTGCCAAGGTGAGCTGTCAATCGGTACTGGCTTACTCGCGGATTATCCACTAAGCCGCTCTTTACCATGTACCAACCAAGTAAACCTTGAAAGCCTCCAAGTACCAACATGATGAAGAGTTTCGGTGTCAGGCCCTTTTGGATGCGTTTGGTAAAGTAAAAAAACATAAACGGAACGAAAAATAATACACCGATTAATCGTCCGAGAACCCGATGCAGGTATTCGTACATAAAGATGTATTTAAATTCGTCCAGACTCATGCCGGCATTCACCTTTTGGTACTCTGGGAACTGCTTATATTTGGCAAAAACAGCGAGCCAATCATCAGTAGTAATGGGCGGAATAATACCCATCAGTGGCCGCCATTCGACCATTGAAAGACCGGAGCGAGTCAGTCGTGTAACACCACCGAGTAGAATCATGCCAAAAATAACGGCCGCGCAAATTAGCAGCCAATAGGCGATTTGTTGGTTGTATTTGTGTTGCTGTTGAGCAGTTGCTGCGTGCTGTAACATAGGTCGTTATCTTATCCAAATAGTAGCGTTTACGGGGCGGTAGTCGGTTACTGCGTGGTTATCACTGGGGCATTTGCATCCACTTTTTCTTACGGAATCGGGCCATATTTAGACCAGCCTTTAGTGAAAAATCGAGTATCGATGTTGCATACACCCAAAAAACATCGGCGCCCATGGTAACCAATATCCAAGGGGCCAGCATCCGACTAATTAAAATACTGAAGACTGTCACCATCATTGGGAAGCGAGTGTCTCCCGCACCGCGAAGTGCACCGGCCATGCTAAATTCTATCGCCATCAGTGGCAGGCAAATCGCGAGAATGTATGTGAACTGCACCATGTGCCCGATCACTTCGTCGTCGTCGATCATAAAGCGACCAATTTCTTCGGCGAATAGACTCATCAGAATAGCGCCGACGATCATCAGATAGACGCAGGTGCGCATGGTTTTCCAGCCAGCGTTGTAAGCGCCCTTGGGGTCGCCCGCACCGAGATGTTGGCTAATAAGTGTCGCGGCGGAGATGGCGAAACTGAAAGCGATAACAATCATCACGCCGAGTATGGATAGACCGATACCGTAGGCGGCAAACGGTGCATTGCCATAGCTCGATAAGAAGACCAAAAATACTAGCAGGCCCGACTGGAAAAATGCCTGCTCAAACGCTGCCGGCATGCCTATTTTGACTAGCGCACGTCCGTTGCTAAGAATGTCGGGAAGTGGGCTGGACAGTTTAAGGGCTAGACCACCTTTCGCCCAGATCAGCAAAAATATCACGAGGGTTAGGGTGGTCGCGATACCGCCTCCAATTGCTAATCCGGAAAGTCCTACTGCGGGCAGGCCGGCCCAACCATAGGTTAGCGCTGCACCGAAGAGAATGCTCAGCGGCACGCCAATAGCATAGGTCCACAGGGGCGTTTTACTGTCGCCAATGGCGCGAAAGGCCATATTAAAAACCAGTGTTGCCAGCATTGCGGGGGCAAAAAGCAGGGTCCAAAATACAAATTCGCCCGCGAGTCGCTGTGCTTCGGTGCTGAGACTGAAGATGCTTAAGAGCTGTTCGCGAAAGGGAATAATCAACCAAGAAAAAATAACGCCATCAATAAAAAATAGCAGTATGGACAGTGTGGCAAAGCGGCCAGCCAAGGTTTTGTTGTCTGCCCCCCAGTAGCGACCGACGAGCGCGGTTGTGCTACTGCACAGACCCATCATGATCGCGTGTAATACCCAATAGACACGCTGACCAGTGGTGACCGCAGCAACCGCATCTGCACCCATCTCGCCGGCGATTTTGAGGTACGCAATGCCCATCAACATAAAAATAATATTGCTGAGTATGGTCGGCCATGTCAGGCGCCAGATATTAAGTGTGGAGACGGGTTTCATCGGCGCGTATGGTAACATTCGCGATCAGGTAGCCGATAGATTTATACGGGGTATTTATGGGTGAAATAAAGGACGATGGGCGCAGTAATATTAAACTCGAGGAAACCTGGCGCGAGGTGCTGGGAGGCGAATTTACTCAACAGTATATGATTAAACTGCGCGCCTATTTAGTCGAGCGGGCTCGTGCGGGGAATGTTATTTATCCACCCTGCGATCAGTGGTTTGCTGCATTTAACAGTACACCGTTTAGTAAAGTCCGCGTGGTGATCCTCGGGCAAGATCCTTACCACGGCCCAGGCCAAGCTCATGGCTTGTGTTTTTCGGTGCCGCCCGGGGTAAAAATTCCACCCTCGCTGGCCAATATTTACAAAGAGTTGGCGTCAGATCTCAACATCGAGGCGCCAGAGCATGGCTGTTTAACCCATTGGGCAGAGCAGGGCGTGCTGCTGTTGAATGCAACATTGACCGTTGAGCAGGCTGCTGCTGGCGCGCATCAGGGTCAGGGGTGGGAGCGGTTTACGGATGCAGCCATCCGCGCCCTCAATGAACAGCGCGAGGGTATAGTCTTTCTTCTGTGGGGCAGTTATGCGCAGAAAAAAGGCGCTTTTATTGATCAGTCTCGCCATCGGGTGCTGAAGTCTGTGCATCCTTCACCGCTCTCGGTTTATCGTGGCTTTTTTGGGTGCAAGCATTTTTCCGCGACGAACGACTATCTACAACAACATGGCATGCCCCCTATTGATTGGCAGTTACCCTCGCTGGCGAAGGTTGTCGCTAACCTCTAGCTTGTCTGTCGCACTTAAGCGAAGATAGCCTACCCAATTAAGGATTGATCATGCCAGCAAAGTCGTGGCAGACGCCAAAAAATCTCCTCATTATTATGTCGGTAGCGATGACCGTCGCCTTTGCCATTTGGATGGCGTTGCTGAATAACTTTGTGATCGAACGAGCTGCATTTAACGGTGCGGAAATCGGTCTGCTGCAGAGTATTCGTGAGATTCCGGGCTTTCTGGCATTTACTGCCGTTCTGGTTCTGTTAATTGTGAGAGAGCAAACCTTTGCCTACGTCTCGCTGGCATTGCTTGGGATTGGTGTCGCCGTTACAGGGTATTTTCCCTCGGTGGTCGGCCTGTATCTTACAACATTCCTCATGTCTGTTGGCTTCCACTACTATGAGACCGTCAAGCAGTCGCTGTCGCTGCAGTGGCTGAGCATTGATGAAGCGCCGGCGATGCTCGGCAAGTTAATTGCTGCGAGCTCCCTCGCGTCGTTGGTGGCTTATGCTTTTTTGTGGTGCGCGCAGGACTATTTTGCTCTGAGCTACGAGTCGATTTATCTTATTGGCGGCGGTGCCTGTCTTATTCTGACCTTGTTCGCGTGGTTGGCATTCCCACGATTTGAAGCCAAAACGAAGCAGCGCAAACACCTGCTGATGCGCAAGCGCTACTGGCTTTATTATGCACTGACGTTTATGGGTGGTGCGAGGCGACAAATTTTTACTGTGTTTGCCGGGTTTTTGATGGTGGAAAAGTTTGGCTACAGTGTGAAGGATATTGCGTCGCTGTATATGCTTAATCACCTGTTTAACTGGGCTTTTGCTGGTCGCATTGGCGCGCTGGTGGGGCGTATTGGTGAGCGTCATGCACTGACGTTTGAGTACTGCGGCCTGATTGGTGTGTTTACCGCCTATGCCTTCGTGACGGATGGGGACTGGGCGGCGGCACTGTATGTAATCGACAACTTATTCTTTTCCCTCGCGCTGGCAATCAAAACCTATTTTCAAAAAATTGCCGATCCCGCAGATATTGCCTCGACTGCAGGTGTGGCCTTTACCATCAACCATATTGCGGCGGTGGTCATTCCTGCGCTGTTTGGCTTGGTCTGGCTGGTTTCACCTGCGGCCGTCTTCCTGATGGGCGCGGCTATGGCCCTAGTTAGTTTGGTGTTGGCGCGGAATATCCCGCTGCATCCCTCTCCCGGCAATGAAGTGGTGTTTGGTAAAGTGCGTTTCGCTGAGGCTTAGTACGTTTTTCTGAGGCTTAGTGCGGTGTGAGTAGGGGTGGTTTGTTGGCTTTTTTACGCAGCCAATTGAGACTGTCCAATACAGCGGGCGTGGTGACAATTTTGCGTTCAAGGCGAAATTTGCCCGGGTAATCAACCAGGAGCAGTCCGGTGACTAGAGTCAGAATGCCTTGGCCCGGCAAAAAGAGCATCAAGATACCCGCCAATATAAGGCCGTAGCCAATGACATTTTTGCCGACAAGCGCCAGTGCCCGAATGATGGGGTGCTGGTACTTCCACTCTGTGGGTTGACGTCGCTCGGTCACGAAGTAATCCTCCGGAATTTTCGCGACCAGCCAGGGCAGCGACAGCAGACTGAGCACAAACACGACAAAGGAGATCAAACCTGCCCAAAAAAGCAGGTGTTGGTGACTCTCAAGCCATGTAAATAGTGTGGTCACGGCGTGGTGGGAATGGTGTAGGGCAGGGGAAGATGAACAACGCTGACGGCAGACTGTTCACCAATTTGCATCTCAGAGCAGCCGTCTGCGCTATCTGCGAGAACCGCCAGTACCTCGACGGTCGATGCTGTTGCTCGCGCCGCGCTGGCAATATTGCCGATACTTTTACCAGCGCCATCCTTGATGTCATCGCCCGGATGCGGCAGTTCTGTGAGCGGCAGCGCTAGGTGGTGCATACGGCGTTTGACTGCGCCGCGATAGTGGGCGCGCGCGACGATCTCTTGGCCGGTATAACAACCCTTTTTGAAACTAATGTAGCCCAGCGCATCAAGGTTGAGCATCTGTGGAATAAACATATCTGTTGTTGCGGCAGTTACATCTGCGCTGCCTGCTCGTATCCGCTGTAAATTGGTGAGGCTGCTGTCTGTGCCGCGCTCTTCACTAATATCTGTGATCGCGGTCTTAAAAAATACGGCGTATTTCTTCAGGCTGCTAATGGCGATGTCTGCAATCGAGGCGTGTGTCTCGAGAACAATGGTATCTTGTTCGTTACAGCGCGCAGTAAAAAGAAAAATCACGCGACCTTTCGCATTGCAGTGGGCGCCGAGAATGGGCTGATTGCTGTTGAGTAGGGTGATATCGCAGGTCACTTGGCCTTGCAGAAATTTGCGACTATCTGGCCCAGTAAGCTGGATAGAGGCCCGCGGGTCGCTGAGGTTTAACATATCTTGAGTCATTGCCAATCCATAGGGTTTGTTGACTGTTTAGGTTTCTTGGCGATTGTCTCTTATAATGCCGCTTTAACACAATTGCTGATTATCTATGAACAAAAATCGTTTACGTTGGGCCTGCCGTCGCGGGATGTTGGAGTTGGATTTAATTCTTGGGCCTTTCGTTGAGGGCCCCTTCGAATTGCTCGAAGAGAGTGATCAGCTGCGTTTTGAAGCCCTGCTTGAATGTGAAGATCAGAATTTATTTTTGTGGCTGATGAAGCGCGGTCAGCCAGATAGTCCGGATTTGCAAAGGATTGTGCGAATTATTCATGAGTCTCGTCCCCAAATCGGCTGAGTTTAGCCTCGGCGCTTCCCGCCATCTTTTGTTGGCAAAGTTGGGCGCGCTGGTCGCGGCGGGTCTGATTGTCGCGAGTTTGTCGCTGCTGGTCTGGGCCAAACTGCTCGCGCTGGCGATGCTGATTTTTCTGGGGTTTGCCTCTGTGGTCGGCTATTGGCGCCACCCCCGTGAACTGCTCGTTCTGGTGGATAGCGCGGCCAATACATGGCAGCTTCTAATCACTGATTGCAATGATCAGACTAAAGTGCTTGATCTCTCGCTTGCAGAAACGCAATTTGTCACGGGGCGCTTGGTGATTCTCTATTTTAAAACAGCCGGTGGTCGACAGCTGATCCGTGTGATTCCCCACGACAGTTTGCCGCCGTCGCAGCATCGATTGCTGCGGCTGGCTGCACTGGCGCGCACTAACTCCGGTTAATAATCATGTCCTGCCCAGCAAAGTTGTTGGGCACAAGAATCGTGTCTTTCGCGATGGGAGAGAGTTCTGGATAGTCGAGGGTAAAGTGCAGTCCGCGACTTTCTTTGCGCTGCATGGCACAGCGGATAATGAGTTCTGCTACTGTGGCAAGGTTGCGCAGCTCCAAGAGATCGCGGCCCACCTTATAGTTGCTGTAATACTCTTGGATTTCTTTTTGCAGTAATTTGATGCGGTGCTGGGCGCGTTGCAAGCGTTTATCGCTGCGCACAATGCCAACGTAGTCCCACATAAAGCGCCGCAGTTCATCCCAGTTGTGAGAGATAACAACATCCTCGTCAGAGTGAGTCACCATCGACTCGTCCCATTCGCGAATAAAATCAGGCTCTGGAATCTGTGATTGTAATTGGTTGATTTCAGTGGCCGCCGCTTGCGCATAGACCAAGCACTCAAGCAGTGAGTTACTCGCCATGCGGTTGGCACCATGCAGCCCTGTAAAGGCACTTTCACCAATCGCATAGAGATTGAGTAGGTCTGTTTGCCCCTTGGTGTTGACCAAAATGCCGCCGCAGGTGTAGTGCGCGGCTGGAACAACGGGAATCGGGTCTTTGGTGATATCAATGCCAAACTCTAGACAGTGCTTGTAAACCGTCGGAAAGTGTTCAGTAATAAATTGTGCCGGTTTATGGCTGATATCGAGATACAGGCAGTCGCTGCCCAAACGTTTCATCTCATGGTCAATTGCCCGAGAAACAACATCGCGCGGGGCTAGCTCGGCCGCTGGATGAAAGTTGTGCATAAAATGTGTGCCGTCGGGCAATTTCAGCACAGCGCCCTCACCGCGCAGAGCTTCGGTGATCAGAAAAGATTTCGCTTTTGGGTGATAGAGGCACGTCGGGTGGAATTGATTAAACTCAAGATTTGCCACACGACAGCCACGCCGCCAAGCCATGGCAATACCATCACCGCTCGCGCCGTCTGGATTGCTGGTGTACAGGTACGCTTTACTCGCACCTCCGGTTGCCAACACCACGCTTTTTGCAGTGAACAGACACACCGTTTCGCTCTTCATATCGAGTATATAAGCACCGGTGCAGCGGATCTTGCGCGACCCGCGATCGGCTTGGGTAACAAGATCAACCGCGCAGTGGTGTTCAAAAATATCAATATTCTTTGCCGCAAGAACCTGCTTGATCAGCGTTCCAGTAATTTCTCTGCCGGTGGCATCAGCCGTGTGCAAGATGCGGCGATGACTGTGGCCGCCTTCCTTGGTGAGGTGGTAGCTCTGCTCACGTTCCTCGCGTGTAAAATCCACCCCTTTGTCGATGAGCCACTGCACAGCGGCGGGGCCATTTTCAACAACAAAACGCACGGCGTCTTCATGGCAGAGGCCAGCGCCTGCAACAAGGGTGTCGGCAATGTGAGACTCGGCGCTGTCATTTTTATCAAATACAGCTGCGATTCCACCTTGGGCTAACCATGAAGCGCCGCCCTGAAGCTCAGTTTTGCTTATTATTGCGATGCGTAGATGGCTGTTTAGCTGCAATGCAGTGGTTAAACCAGCTGCACCGCTGCCAATTATTAGCACGTCGTAAAGGTGTGTTTGTTTCATTTGTTGCCCACAATCAATTGACTGGCATAATAATATAAGCTCAAATCGCAAGCGAACTAATTTGCTTACAGGCTGTCTTCCCTAGATCATGGTAAAGGTCTTGCTTGCGTGAAAAGCACGTATAACTTGGAATTAAAAGATAAATGGATTGTTAGATGATAGAAAAAAAGGCAGAAGCAACTGACTATGAGTTAGTTGTTAGAGTGCAAAAAGGTGACAAGCGAGCCTTTGATCTTCTCGTTCTAAAATATCAGTACAAAGTTCACTCGATTATTGCGCGATTTATTCGCGACAGTGACGAAGTGAAAGATGTCGTGCAAGAAGCTTTTATTAAAGCCTATCGTGCGCTGCCTAATTTTCGCGGCGATAGTCAGTTTTACACGTGGCTTTACAGAATAGCTGTTAACACCGCGAAAAATTACCTGGTGGCGCGGAGTCGCAGGCCGCCGTCATCAGATGTTGATTTGGACGACGCTGAATTTTACTCAGGCAGCGAGCAGCTCAAAGATGTCAGCTCTCCAGAAAATGAGCTATTTCGCGATCAATTAGAATCGGTAATCAATGGCGCGATCGCCGAATTACCCGAAGATTTGCGCACTGCAGTCACCTTGCGTGAATACGATGGTCTGAGTTACGAAGAAATTGCACAGATTATGGAGTGCCCAGTGGGTACGGTTCGTTCGCGTATCTTTCGGGGTCGCGAGGCAATTGATGCCAGGGTTTTAGCAATAATTGATGGTGTGTAGTAGGGTAGTGAACTTTCCTGATAAACACATGTCATACACTCGGTAATGAATTTAAGTGATATCTATGCTATTAAAAATGAGTGCTAATGGGGTAAATCGATGACTGATCACAAGGAACGCTTGGAGGAGTCTCTTTCCGCTTTGATGGACGGAGAAACCACTGATATGGAAATGCATCGCCTTTTAAAAGAGATCGCCAGCGACACTAGTCTGCGTGACAAGTGGAAACGCTATCACATGATCTCTGCGACAATTAAAGGGGAAACCGTCAGCCCGTCAATGGATTACTCTGCGTCAATAGCCGCAGCCATCGATGCCGAACCGGCCTACCGTTCAAAAGGTTTCACACTGTTTGCCGGCGCCGCAGGACGATTTGCCATTGCTGCGTCCGTCGCCATGCTTGCGGTGGTGGGTGTTCAGCAGCTCAATAGCCCCTTAGACAGCAGCCCCGTGGTATCTGAATTTGCGGCGATGGATGAAGATGATCAAAATAATGGCCCTGCAATTCAGTTTCCCTCAGGCTTCCAGCCAATTATCAATGCTCGCACAGTCAGTGTTGGCGGTGACAATAAAACATCTCGCTATGTCACCCCTCTCATGCAGGTTCGCCAGCAGGAAAAACAGCAATACTCAGAGGTAAAACTGCGTGCGTACCTCAATAACGCCATGCTCAAACACTCGAATAATGCCGCTTTAAATAGCAACCAAGGCATGCTTCCTTTTGCGCGCTTAAACGATAGCCAGAGCTCTCCAGAGTAGGAGTAAGGGAGTCAATGGCGTTATTTGGTTCAGTGCGTTTCATCAAAGTGGCGACTCTAGCAGTCGCCGTTTTCGTTAATGGTCCGCTCTTTGCAGGCGATTTGGAGTCTGCCCACGATCTGATGGCGAGGATGGCCAAAGCTTCGAGAGATTTAGATTATCGCGGGCTATTTACCTATGAATATCGTGGCAATCTAACAAGCGTTAAAGTGATGCACAGTGTTCGCGATGGCAAAACCTATGAGCGCGTCGTGCATTTAGACGGTCCCAAAAGGCAAGTGTTGCGGCGTACGGATAATGCCGAATGCCTGCGCACTGGCGATATGTTACTGCGAGGAAATGCCTACAAAATCACCAAAGACAGCTACGCGCGCTTGGAAGATTTCTATGAATTCCATATCAAAGGCGATGACCGCGTTGCTGATAGGCATGTATCTATGGTGCATGTCATCCCCAAAGATAAAAACCGCTACGGCTATATTGTTGCCATCGATAAAGAGTCGGGTCTTTTATTGCAGTCAGTTTTGATGAATCATTTGGGCAAGCCACTAGAGCGCTTTCAGTTTGTGGAAATCGCCATTGGCAACGCTATGTCGGATGACGAGTTTGCAAGAGAGGCTGAACAGTTTGCCAAGGCCGGTGTCGATCAAAGTAATTGTTTAGATGCCGATGGTAAAGTCGATACTGAAGGCTCGCGCTGGCAGACAGGGTGGTTGCCCCCAGGCTTTGTGTTGGCCTCTTACCAGCCAGCAGACGCTAGTGGTCAGGAGTCGATGATATTCACAGACGGCTTAGCTGTATTCTCAGTGTTTATCGATTCTACCCAAGGAAATATGCTGCCCCCAGTGGATGCCAAGCTTGGCGCGACAGTGGCTGTTTTAACCAACATTGAGATTAATAAAAAGCTCTACACAATTTGTGTGGTTGGCGAAATTCCCCGCGCCACCGCCAGTCAAATCGCCAGCGCGATTACCCAGGTGCCGCTGTAATGGATTGCTATGATTCTTGAAACTGGAACAGTTGTTGCCATAGAGCCTGACGGTCTTTGGGTCGAAACTATTCAAAAATCCGCCTGTGAAGCCTGTGTCGCTGAAAAGGGCTGCGGGCATAAATTTTTGTCTAAATTGGCGGGTAAAACCGCCAGTATTCGGGTCCTCCGCAATCAGGCCGCGCAATCCAATGTCGCTGTTGGGCAGTCGGTCACCATTGGTATTCCTGAGGATGTGATTGTTCTCGCGTCTCTTTTGGTCTACCTCATGCCGATTGTGCTGGCTGTGGTGGCCGCTGCTATTGTTGGCGGCAGTGATGCTCAGAGTGCGGCCGCGGCCGCGGGCGGTCTCGCTATCGGCGCAGCATTGGTGTACATGCACAGTGCCGCATCACGCAACGATAAGCGCATGCATCCTATTTTGATTGAGCCAAACAGCTCCCTAAACAACGCCCTAAATAACGATCCTAAGGTTGTTCAAGTTCGCTGATTTATTGTTAGGTATTCTTTTTCAATACTGTCATTTATGCGTCTAGACTTAAGTTAATTGATCAAACTCGCTGGCCCAGTGCGGCCGGTTAGGCCGGATTCTTTATAACGTTTATTGCTGGAGATATTTCCGTGTTTAAAAAAGCTATAGCTGTTACATCGTTTACTTTTTTCGCTCTGCTCTCTTTGGCTGCTGCCGCCCAGCTCCCCGATTTTACTCAGTTGGTAGAGGATGCGTCGCCAGCAGTGGTCAAAATAAACACCGTTCAGAAAGCGCCAAAAGCAGGGATTTCTCAGAGGCAGCAGATGCCCGATATTTTTCGTGAGCTATTGCAACAGCGCCAGCAGCAGGCGCGGCCTGTTATGTCGATGGGTTCAGGCTTTGTTATTTCAGACGATGGCTATATTTTGACGAATCATCACGTGATTGATGCGGCGGATGAGATTGTGGTGCGATTTTCTGATCGACGTGAGTTCTCAGCGACCATTGTTGGCACCGACAGTCGTTCAGATCTTGCATTGTTGAAGATCGACGCCAAGGGGCTGCCCACGCTCAAGCTTGCTCAGCCGGATGCGCTAAAAGTGGGTGAATGGGTGTTGGCGATTGGCTCGCCCTTTGGGTTGGACTATTCAGCCAGCGTGGGTATCGTGAGTGCGATTGGGCGAAGTATTCCCACCGATAAAGGCGAAAATTATGTCCCCTTTATCCAAACCGATGTGGCCATTAACCCGGGTAATTCTGGTGGTCCGCTGTTTAATCTCAGCGGCGAAGTGGTGGGTATTAATTCACAAATTTACTCTCGCTCGGGCGGTTCGATTGGTCTCTCGTTCGCTATTCCTGCAAGTGTTGCGATAGATGTTGTGCAGCAATTGAAGGACAGTGGGGAAGTGAAACGTGGCTGGTTGGGCGTTGTTATTCAAGATGTCGATAAAGATCTGGCAAAATCCCTTGAGCTGGATAAGCCGCAGGGTGCGTTAATTAATGCGGTCGAGCCGAAAGGTCCGGCCGACAAAGCTGGAATCAGTCCCGGTGACGTGATTGTTCGTTTCGCCGGTCAGCCTATTTTAGATTCTGGCGACTTGCCGCACGTGGTTGGTTCGTTGGCGCCGGGCGTTAAAGCCTCTGTTGAAGTTTATCGGAAAGGCAAGCTGAAAAAGCTTACCGTCGAAGTTGGTAGCCTCGACAGTGCTGATCAGCGTGTAGCTGGCACTGTCGATGGCAGTGATAGGCTCGGACTGGTGGTTGAATCGTTGGGCGACCGTGAGCTGAACGCGATGGGTTTGCGTGGGGGTGTCGTGGTGACTCAAGTTTCTCCAGACTCTGCGGCTTCGCAGTCTGATCTTCGCAGTGGCGATATTATTTTGCAGTTAGGGTATAGCCGCATCGATGATATTGATGAATATGATCAAGTGGTCAACGAGCTGCCGCAGGGAACGCCGATTCTCATTCGTTTTTACCGTCAGGGAAGGGCAATCTCGAGAACGATTATCCTTAATCAGTAGAAGTGTTACAAAAAGCGCGCCCCAACTTTTATCTGCGCTAAATGGGGCGCGCAGTTGATGGCGTAGGGGCGACAAATACGCTAAACTCCGCACGCATTTTTTAACGGTAGCAAAAACACTTTGTCCGATCTCAGTCATATTAGAAATTTTTCCATTATTGCCCATATTGACCATGGCAAATCGACTATTGCAGACCGCTTTATTCAGGTCTGTGGCGGTTTGTTAGAGCGAGAAATGGCCGCCCAGGTTCTCGATTCGATGGATATCGAGAGAGAGCGTGGCATTACCATTAAAGCGCAGAGTGTTACCTTGCCTTACACCGCGCTGGATGGGAAAACTTACCAGCTGAACTTTATTGATACGCCAGGCCACGTTGACTTTTCCTATGAAGTGTCTCGCTCGCTGGCGGCCTGTGAGGGTGCGTTGCTAGTTGTAGACGCTGCGCAAGGTGTCGAAGCCCAGTCCGTGGCCAACTGTTACACGGCGATCGCCCAAGGACTTGAGGTTATACCTGTTCTTAATAAGATGGATCTGCCACAGGCCGAGCCAGAAAAAGTCATCAACGAAATTGAAAATATTATCGGTATTGAAGCGACCGATGCAGTGCGCTGTAGTGCCAAAAGTGGTGAGGGGATTATTGATATCCTCGAAGAACTGGTCAAAAAGGTGCCTGCGCCAGTAGGCGACACCGAAGCACCTCTTCAAGCGCTGATCATTGATTCGTGGTTCGATAACTACCTCGGCGTTGTGTCGCTAGTGCGTGTCATGCAAGGCACGCTGCAAACCAAAAATAAGATTGTCTCTAAAACCATCGGTAAGGCCCATGTGGTTGACAGCGTTGGCGTGTTTACACCCAAGCGCAAGGAAACAGGGGTGCTCCGCGCAGGCGAAGTGGGCTTTATGGTTGCCGGTATCAAAGATATTTTGGGCGCGCCAGTGGGTGACACCATCACCCATTTCAGTACCTCTGATGTCGATGCACTTCCGGGATTCCAGCGTGTAAAGCCACAAGTCTACGCGGGTATGTTTCCAGTGGACTCCGATGATTTTGAAGATTTCCGCGAAGCTCTGTCAAAGCTGGCCGTGAATGATGCGTCGCTTTTCTATGAGCCTGAGAGTTCTGACGCACTTGGCTTTGGTTTCCGCTGTGGTTTTCTCGGCATGCTGCACATGGAAATTATTCAGGAGCGTCTGGAGAGAGAGTATGACCTCAATCTGATCACCACGGCCCCTACGGTTGTTTATGAGATTTTCACGACCACAGGTGAAACGCTGCATATTTCAAATCCGTCAGCATTGCCTGATCCCAGCTATGTTGACGAAATGCGCGAACCAATTTGTGAAGCAAATATTCTGGTTCCCAACGCCTATGTCGGCAACGTTATTGCACTCTGTGTTGAAAAGCGCGGCATTCAAAAAGATATGCAGTTTATTGGCACCCAAGTTTCCATCCGCTATGAATTACCCATGAGCGAAGTGGTTATGGACTTCTTCGATCGGCTAAAGTCAGTCAGTCGCGGTTTTGCCTCTCTTGATTACAGCTTTGTGCGTTTCCAGGCTGCCTCGCTGGTTCGTTTAGATGTGCTGATTAATGGAGATCGTGTGGACGCACTTGCTGCGATTGTCCATCGCGAAACCTCTCAGCAGAAAGGTCGAGTACTTGCCGACAAGATGAAAGAACTTATCCCGCGGCAGATGTTCGATGTGGCTATTCAAGCTGCCATTGGCGGTCAAGTGGTTGCTCGAACAACGGTAAAAGCGTTGCGTAAAAACGTTATTGCAAAGTGTTATGGCGGTGATGTGTCGCGAAAGAAAAAGCTTTTGGAAAAACAGAAAGCGGGTAAAAAGCGAATGAAGCAGGTGGGTAATGTTGAAATTCCGCAGGAAGCATTCTTAGCCGTGTTAAAAGCATGATAGGCATAACGCTTGTCAGCCTAAAGGGGGCATGATCCCAATGGACCTAAATTTTGAATTAATATTGACGGTACTGTTTTTAGTCGCCGGACTGTTTTGGCTGTTGAACAAATTTGTTCTGAAACAAGCAGAAGGGCTGGCCGAGTTTATGGGGTCATTGGCTCCGGTGCTCGGATTTGTCTTAATACTGCGGTCATTTATTATTGAGCCCTTCCAGATACCGTCCTCGTCGATGGTGCCCACGTTAAAAGTAGGCGACTTTATATTAGTCAGCAAGTGGACCTACGGTCTGCGTCTACCCGTTTTGCGCAGCAAGATCGTTGAAGTAGACTCACCCAAGCGCGGCGATGTTATGGTGTTTTTCCCCCCACACGTTGACCGCTACTTTATTAAGCGGGGTAGTTGGTTTGCCGGGTGACGAAATTCATGTTCTCAATGGTGTGCTATATATTAATGGCGAAAAAATGACACAGACAGCGTCTCTTGAAGAGGCTGTTGATGACCGCTCAGTGGCCATGACTGAAAATCTGATGGGTGTTGAGCACGCTATCCAAAAGCGGGTGTTACCCACGCGTCTGAGTCAAAACTTTACCGCGGTCGTGCCGGAAGGCCACTACTTTATGATGGGTGATAATCGCGACAACTCCAGTGATAGTCGTGTCTGGGGCCCGGTGCCGGAAGAGCGTATTGTGGGTAAGGCATTTGCGCGCTGGATGTTTTGGGATAAGTTTTTTAGCCTGCCAAGTTTTGATCGCGTCGGCAATATTGAGTAGTGATGTCAGTTAGAGCGCCAATATCCGCTGCTTTACAGAGTGGGTTTGTTTTAGAAGGAATTATCGAACAGTTCAAGGAGAGAGAAATGCGCAGTGATATGCAAAAGGGTATGACATTCACATCGGCACTGATAGGTGCCTTTATAGTCGGTTTTTTTCTAACCATTATTTTTAAACTGGCTCCCCACTACATGGATAATCGAATTATTCAGGGCGCGATGGACCAAGTGGGTCAGTCTGGAATCGAGAATAAGACTGACAGTGAAATACGCCGTAAACTGGCTGATTTTTTTGTTATTAATAATATTCACGATGTGGATTTAAGTAAGATTGAGATTAACCGAGACAAAGCGGCAATCCATCTTGAACTGAACTATGAAAAACGTTTCGCTATGTTTGGTAATGTTGATGTAGTGCTGAAATTTAGCAATCAATTCGACGGCCAGCGGCAAACGTATTAACCTGAGGATCATACGTGGCGAGTAGTGCCAAGCAACTCCAGGAACGTTTGCAGTACACCTTTAGCGACCAACAGTTGTTAGTGTTGGCGCTCTCTCATCGCAGTCGTGGTAGTCAAAATAATGAGCGTCTTGAGTTTCTAGGTGACGCTGTCCTTGGCTTAACTATCTCTAACTTTCTCTATCGCCGCTTTAGCCATGCCAGTGAGGGTGATCTCAGTCGTATACGCTCACAGATCGTGCGCGCTGAGTCACTTGCAGAGATTGCCCGCAGTCTAGAGTTGGGGCCAGAATTGTTGCTCGGACAGGGCGAGATGAAAAGTGGTGGGCAGCGTCGTGATTCAATTCTTGGTGATACAGTCGAGGCTTTAATTGGCGCTATTTATCTAGATGGCGGTATCCTCTCCGCAGAGCGCTGTATTTTGAGCTGGTTTAGCGAGCAATTAAACGCGGTCGCTTTGGACGTACCTGTCAAAGACCCAAAAACTGCGCTACAAGAGTGGCTGCAAGGCCGCGGCCGAGCCCTACCAGAGTATCAGCTTGTAAAAACGGAAGGAGAAGATCATAGTCGTCTCTACACCATGAGCTGCATAATTGATGAGCTAAAATCAGCGGCCACGGCCACTGCAAGCAGTCGTCGTCGAGCAGAGCAACTGGTCGCCGAAAAAATATTAAAAGAATTGGAGAATAAGTAGTGACAGACGCGCCAAACCGCTGTGGTTACGTGGCAATTGTCGGCCGCCCCAATGTGGGTAAGTCAACACTGCTCAATCACATCCTAGGGCAAAAGCTCTGCATTACATCGCGTAAGCCGCAGACCACTCGGCACACACTTCTTGGTATAAAGACCGAGGGAAATTTACAGGTTATCTTTGTTGATACGCCCGGTATTCACACCAATCAAGAGCGTGCGATCAATCGTGTAATGAATCGTTCTGCTGCCAGTGTCATTGCTGATGTTGATGTGGTTGTGTTTGTTGTCGACCGTTTTGAGTGGAGTGAGGCGGACGAGTATGTGGCGAAATATATCGGCAATTACGATGTGCCAGTGATTATTGCCATCAATAAAGTCGATCTTATTGATGACAAACAGGCTCTATTGCCCCATTTGCAATTTCTCTCAGAAAAGCTCAAGGCTGCCGATTTAATTCCTCTCTCGGCGTTGCGCAAGACTAACTTCGATCAGTTGGAAGAAAAAATTCACAGTTTTATTCCTGAGGCTGATCATGTTTTCCCTGAAGACCAAATTACCGATCGCAGCGAGCGTTTCTTAGCGGCTGAAATTGTCAGGGAAAAAATTATGCGTCAACTGGGCGCAGAAGTTCCCTACCAGGTCACCGTTGAAATCGAAGAGTTTCGAGTAGAGCGCAATGTCACTCATATCGGCGCGTTAATTTTGGTGGAGAGAGAAGGCCAGAAAAAAATTATTATCGGCAACAAAGGGGAGCGAATTAAAAGTATCGGCCAGCAAGCGCGTGCTGATATAGAGAGCCTTCTCGATTGCAAGGTGATGTTGACGACCTGGGTGAAGGTGCGCAGCGGTTGGTCCGACGATGAGCGCGCACTGCGCAGTCTCGGTTATATTGACGAGTAAGGCACAGTGCGTATTGAATCTGAGCCAGGTTTTGTGTTGCACACAGCAGCGTATCGAGAGACCAGCTTACTCGTTGATCTCTACACACAAAATCATGGTCGAGTGCGCTGCATCGCCAAAGGATTTCGCAAACCCAATAAACAGGGCGTCAGTCGCCCACTATTTTCCTACACGGAACATCAATTTAGCTGGCAGGGTCGCGGCGAGTTAAAAACCCTGATTCAAGCAGATGTGCTTCACACGCCGGTTTTTCTGCAGGGCGTCTCGCTTTTCACTGGATTGTACATCAACGAGCTTTTTTATCGTCTGCTGCAAGAGCAAGATGTACATGAATACCTCTATCAGCAATATCAACAATTTATTGCCACACTCTGCGCTGAAGGCTCAGCCAACGAAGTTCTCCTAAGACAGCTTGAGATGACCTTGCTGGAAGAGCTCGGGTACGGGCTGGTATTGGACTGCGATGCGCTCTCTGGCGCGCCGCTGATTCCTTCTTGCTACTATCAATATATTCCGCAGCAAGGCTTGATTCCATCCACCAATCAGCGCGCGCAAGTGGATGGTACTTATGCAGGCGCAGATCTTCTCAGTATTGCTGAGGGCAATTTTTCCGAGGGAGCCTCTCGGCTGGCCGCAAAGCGGCTGTTGCGCAGCGTTATCGACTTTTATCTGGCAGGTAGGCCTTTGCATAGTCGTGAGTTGTATCGCCAGCACTTGTTGTCTCAAGCCTCGTGACACAAAACGCCTCGATGGAGAGTAAATTATGGTTATTGCCATAGGTACAGACATTGTAGAGATAGCACGAATCGCAGAGGTTTTGGAGCGTCAAGGTGAGCGGTTTATCAATCGTATCCTCACCGTCAGTGAGAAAACACTCTATAACCAGAGCAAAAGTGTTTCGTTTGTCGCTAAGCGTTTTGCTGCAAAAGAAGCCGTGGCGAAAGCCTTGGGTACGGGCATTGGTCGTGGTGTGAGTTTTCAGGACATTGTTATTTCCAATAATGCGAAGGGTGCGCCACTCGTTGAGCTGAGCAATGGGGCGGCAGATGTAATGCGTGAACTTGGCGGCGCGCGCATGCTGCTTAGTTTATCTGACGAGCGGCACTATGCGTTGGCCTACGCGGTGTTGACCGAGTAAGTGCTATGACACCTGCTTATGCAAAAGAATTATGTCTTATAACTCTCTTGCCGAGGCGTAACTTCTTCTCTTCAGGCAAAATACCCCGCTGAAATATCAAAAGAGCGTCAGTAATGCACTATCCGACAATTGATCAATGTATTGGTAACACGCGACTTGTGCGCCTGCAGCGAATGCCGGGCAACACCTCAAACACCATTCTAGCGAAGCTCGAAGGCGACAATCCGGCGGGCTCGGTCAAAGATAGACCCGCAGTCAGTATGATCAAGCATGCGCAAGCGCGCGGTGAGATAGCGCCTGGCGACCATTTAATTGAAGCAACCAGCGGCAATACGGGTATTGCGCTGGCCATGGCTGCCGCGATGATGGGTTATCGCATGACACTAATAATGCCAGCAAATGCCACGGCAGAGCGCAAGCTTGCCATGACCGCCTACGGTGCAACGCTGGTTGAAGTAAGTCGAGAGGAAGGCATGGAAGGGGCGCGTGACCTAGCGCTTGCCATGCAGCGCAAAGGTCTCGGCAAAGTTCTCGACCAGTTTAATAATCCAGACAATCCTCTTGCCCACTACGAGGGTACCGGCCCAGAAATTTGGCGCGACACTCAGGGCGCAGTGACCCACTTTGTTAGCTCTATGGGTACAACTGGCACCATCATGGGTGTCTCAGCCTTTCTTAAACAGCAGAATCCCAACATCCAAATCGTGGGCTTACAGCCGGCTGATGGCGCCTCGATTCCGGGCATCCGGCGTTGGCCAAAAGAGTATCTGCCGAGTATTTTTGACGCGGCGAAAGTTGACCAACTTATGGATATCTCGCAGGCTGATGCCGAGCATGCCATGCGTCGCTTAGCCAAAGAAGAAGGCATTTTTTGCGGTGTGTCTGCTGGAGGGGCGGTATCGGCGGCGCTCACACTAAGTGAGCAGCTTGAGAATGCAGTTATCGTCGCGATTATTTGTGATCGAGGCGATCGCTACCTCTCTTCAGGTATTTATTGATCGGCAAAAATGCATAGCTGCGGCAAATCCATGCGGCACAAAAAAAGGAATGAGAATGGTGGCCAATTACACTATCGACGATCTGCGCTATTTAATGGCGCGACTGCGTAATCCGGAAACCGGCTGTCCTTGGGATTTAAAACAGACCTATGCAACGGTCGCAAAACACACCCTCGAAGAAGTTTATGAAGTGATTGACGCTATCGAGCGAAATGACCTCGAACATCTGGCAGGGGAGTTGGGTGATCTATTATTCCAGATTATTTTTTATAGCCAGTTGGCCGATGAAGAAGATCGATTCGATTTTGATGTTGTGGTTGATGGAATTGTCAGCAAACTTGTCCGCCGTCATCCGCATGTTTTTCCTGAAGGAACTTTGCGCAGCGTTCGTGATAGCGCCAACGTCGCGGATGGTCGCCTAGAAGAGGCTAAAATCCATAAAGTCTGGGAAGAGCTGAAACAAGAAGAGCGCTCAGCAAAAGGCGACGGTAAAATCTTAGACGACATTCCTCTCGCGCTACCGGCCTTAAGTCGTGCTCAAAAGCTGCAAAAGCGAGCCGCCAGTGTCGGTTTTGACTGGCAGAATACGGCAGATGTTATCGCCAAGGTAAAAGAAGAACTACTCGAACTTGAAGTTGAAATACACAACAATAATCAGGCTGCTATCAAGGACGAGCTGGGTGATTTGATTTTTTCTTGCGTCAATCTCGCGCGTCATTTGCAGGTGGATGCTGAAGAGGCCACACGCAGAGCCAATTACAAATTCAAAACGCGCTTTGATGCGATGGAATCACTTGTGGCTAAACGGCCCAAAAACAGCCTTGCGTTATATACCGCCGAGCAGCTCGAATCTCTATGGAATGAGGTTAAGCGCGCAGACTAGTTCAACGCTGTAGTCACTCTGCACTGACGCGTTGGGACAAAGGCTGCGTGAGGGTAGGGTTGTCTGGTAAAATCAATCCGTGTATTGTGAGCGCCCTTTTGGTGCTTGTAACTGCCTAGAGTCAGCCGCTTTTTCAAGGTAGTCACTAGTTTCGGACTGGTTGCAGACGAATTCGCCGCTGCATGTGCCGCGCTACCCCAGCCCGCTGGTCGGTGTGACTCGCGATAGATCGTCTGAGGATCGTTGTGTGTCCGACCGCTCTGTACTTGCTGTTTTCAGGCCAACCCGTATTTTTGTTTTTAAGGAATGTCATTGATGAATGTAATTTTATTAGGACCACCCGGTGCAGGTAAGGGTACTCAAGCGCAATTTATTACGCAGCGCTACGGTATTCCGCAAATATCCACTGGCGATATGCTCCGAAGCGCAGTGAAAGCGGGTAGTGACCTTGGGCTTAAAGTAAAAGACATCATGGCATCAGGTGGTTTAGTTTCTGATGAAATTATTATCGCATTAGTAAAGGAGCGTATTCAGCAGGCCGATTGCGCCAATGGGTTTTTGTTTGATGGTTTTCCACGAACAATTCCACAGGCTCAAGCTCTAGTGGATGCGGGCGTGTTGATTGAGTATGTTGTCGAAATATCGGTCGACGACGAGCAAATTGTCTCGCGGTTAAGTGGTCGCCGAGTGCACGAGGATTCAGGGCGCGTTTACCATATTGAGCACAATCCGCCCAACGTGGAAGGGTTGGATGATGAAACTCAGGAGTCTCTAATACAGCGCCCCGATGATCAAGAAGACACTATCCGCAATCGACTGGCGATTTATCATAATCAGACCAAGCCATTGGTTGAGTTTTACACATCGCTATCAACTCGCGATTCTAATGGCCCTACGTTCGCTACCGTAAATGGTCTAGGTCGCCTCGAAGAAGTGCAGGGACGAATTGTTAAAATACTGGGTTAGTTCGATCTCAAAACAGCACTTAACCAAGTGCTGTTTTTTTACAAAAAAACGTAATTTTCAAATAAAAAATTCTTTTTATTTCACTTAAACACCAATTATTCGTCAAATTGGTGTTTTTTATTGCTAAACTTATTGTTAGTTGCTTAAAATTCACAGCCTTACGGCGGTGGTGTTTTCTACATTGTATTTAAAAATAGTGTTTATTGACCTGAGGAACGTGTAAATGAAAAGTCCAGCAAAGAAACGAGTAACGAAAGCAAAAGTAAATGCAAAAGCAAAAGTTACGGCGCAAGTTTCGCCTTTGCAAAATGCACTAAAAGTGGTTGATTCTGTAAAGAAGCAAATTGCCGCACACGATAAAAAACACGCCGCAGTAGTCAAAAAAGTCACTGCAGCTAAAGCGAAAGTGGCAGCCAAGGCAACACCCGCTGCAAAAAAAGCTCTCCTGACATTGCGCGCGCAAGCGAGCGAAGGCCGTAAATTGGCGGCTTTGTTGCGCGATGCTCTCAAGGCTGCTAAAAATGATTACCGAGCTGCCGCCGTCAAAGATAAGTTGGCGTCTGCCGAAAAAGCTGCAAAAGCGACTATTTTGAAAGTAGAAGCCAAGCTGCAAGCTGCGCAAGATGCAGATCTTGCCGCAGCCGTAAAGAAATTTGAAAAGCGTTGGTTAAAGTCGCGAGCCAAGGCAACTTCGAAGAAAATGAAAGCAGCTGAGAAAAAAGCTGCGATGAAAATAAAATCGGCTGAAAAGGCTGTTGCCAAAAAGCTAAAGTCTGTTGTTAAGAAGGCGGCTAGCGCAATGGAAAAACCGGCAGCGGCCAAAAAAGCAGCTCCGGCTAAGAAAGCAGCAGTCAAGAAGTCCGCCGCTAAAAAAGTAGTCGCTAAGAAAGCAGTCGCTAAGAAAGCCGCTGTTAAGAAACCCGCTGTTAAGAAAGCACCTGCAGTGAAGAAACCCGCTAAAGCTAAAAAAGCCGCTGTGAAAAAAGCGACCGTTAAGAAAGCGACGGCAGTGAAGAAACCCGCCAAGGCTAAAAAAGCAGCAGTAGCTAAACAAGCACCTGCGGCTAAGAAAGCAGCGGCAGCTAAAAAAGCACCCGCAGCCAAAAAGTCCCCAGCCGCGAAGAAAGCTGCAGTGAAGAAAGCGCCTACCGCTAAAAAAGCTGCAGTGAAAAAAGCACCTACCGCTAAGAAAGCAGCGGTTAAAAAAGTTGTGGCTAAGAAGCCAGCGGCCAAAAAAGCTGCGGTAAAAAAGCCGTCAGTGAAAAAGTCAGCCGCAAAGGTGGTAGCCGCTGCGAAAGCGCCAGAGCAGAGCGTCGAAGTTACAAATTCTTAATAGTGTAATGAGCGTTAGCCCTGTAAAATCCCTCACCCATTGGTGGGGGATTTTTGTTTGTGTAGGACACTCAGCCTTGCGTAACGATTAATCTTCTCTAATCCATGCTAACCCATTCCTGAAAGGGCTAACGATGACAGCAATACTGGCCATTGAAACCTCGACACCCGCCTGTTCGGTTTCGCTCGCTGTTGGCCAAAAAGTATTCAGCCGTTGCTGTTTTGAGCCACGCTCGCACACGCGGCTGATTATGCAGATGATCGACGCAGTTTTGTCTGACGCTGAATTGAGCGTGAGCGACCTCGATGCGCTTGCGGTGACGGTTGGCCCTGGCTCTTTTACTGGATTGAGAATTGGTTTCTCGGTTGCTCAAGGGTTGGCATTTTCCTCTGACATACCCGTTATCCCAGTTTCAACGCTACAAGTGATAGCTCAGACTTATTGGCGCAAAAATCCGTTGGCTGCATCTTCCGAGGCAGTGATGACGGTTTTGGATGCGCGCATGGGTGAGTTCAATTGCGGCGCTTACCAGCGAGACAGTTTGGGGCAGAGCTATTCGGTGATCGATGATCAATTATTGAGTCGTGAAGACGCACTCAACCTCTATGCGCAGTTGCAGCCCTCGGCAGTGATTGGCGAGGCGTCGCAATTTTTTGAGGCTATCGAAAACGGGCAAGTGATGCAGGATATCTATCCAGAGGCAGAAGATTTGGGCGCTCTGGCAAATGGCTTATATAAAATGGGTGCAGCAACGGCGATTGAACAAGTTGAATTGGTTTACTTGCGTGGCACCGATGCTTGGAAAAAACACACACGTGTAGGGACGACTTAATTTATGGACTATCTACAGGCTTTTTGGCTAGCCGTTATTCAGGGGCTGTCAGAGTTTCTGCCCATTTCGAGCTCTGCGCATCTAATTTTGCCCTCGCAGGTATTGGAGTGGCCTGATCAAGGGCTAGCCTTTGATGTTGCCGTCCATGTCGGCTCATTGATCGCCGTGATCGTCTATTTTCGCGAGGACATTGTCGCGCTCACTCAAGCATGGCTGGACAGTCTTTTTGTCCGTCGGCACACTGCGGAGAGTCGACTGGCATGGTATATCATTTTGGCTACTATCCCGGCAGGTCTGGCGGGGCTATTTCTCGGTGACTTTATTGAACAGAACTTGCGCTCCATGCTAGTAATTGCTGTCACGACCATTGTATTTGGCTTGCTGTTGGGGTGGGCTGACTGGCGTGGAAAGCGCACGCGGGAAATGCAGCAGTTTAGTGCAAAATCGGCTTTTTTAATTGGTGTTGCCCAAGCGATTGCACTAATTCCTGGGACATCGCGCTCTGGCATCACGATTACAGCGGCACTCGCATTGGGGTTCGATCGTGAAACGGCGGCACGATTCTCGTTCTTGTTGGCCATCCCGATTATCGTACTCAGTGGAGGCTATAAAGGGGTGCAGTTACTCAACAGCGAGGCGGTTGATTGGATAATGATATTGGTAGGCACGAGTCTGTCCGGTATCACAGCCTATCTCTGTATTCGCGTGTTTCTGTCAGTGATTAAGCGCGTGGGTATGTTCCCCTTTGTTGTCTATCGAATGGTTTTGGGGATGTTTTTGCTCTATCTGATTTACCAGCAGTAATCCAACCATTCACTAATTTACGGTTAAAAAGACTGCGGCCAATTGGGGTCGAGTGACATTGAGGCACGAATGAAGCAGAAAGTAGCGTTTTTAGGGCTGGGTGTTATGGGTTATCCCATGGCCGGCTGGTTGAGTAAGCACGGCTACTCTGTGGTTGTTTATAACCGCACCGATTCAGTTGCCGTTCGCTGGCTGCAGGAGTATCAGGGTCAGAGTGCGGCCAGTCCTGCTGAAGCGGTAGTCGACGCCGAGATTGTTTTTTCCTGTGTGGGCAATGATGACGATGTGAGAGCGGTGTTACTGGGTGAGCAGGGCGCTCTCAGTTATATGCAGGCTGGCGCAGTTCTCGTTGATCACACCACGACTTCAGCAACCTTGGCGCGCGAGTTGGCTGCTGCCGCGGCGACGGTTAACTGTGGCTTTATTGATGCGCCGGTATCCGGCGGCCAACAGGGTGCCGAGAATGGTAAGCTCACTGTGATGTGCGGTGGCCATGGCGATGATTTTCAGCGGGTTGAAGCGGCAATTAAAAGTTATGCCAAATCAATCCAATTGATGGGTGAAGCAGGCAGCGGCCAGTTGTGTAAAATGGTCAATCAGATCTGTATTGCTGGCGTTGTGCAGGGGCTGGCTGAGGGTATCAACTTTGCCAAGCGCGCTGGACTCGATGCCGCTCAAGTTATCGATGTGATTTCAAAAGGCGCAGCGCAGTCTTGGCAAATGGAAAATCGCTACAAAACAATGCTTGCCAACGAATATAATCACGGTTTTGCCGTGCAGTGGATGCGAAAAGATTTAGCCTTCGCGCTAGAGGAAGGGAGGGCCAATGGCAGTCTCTTACCGGTGACAGAGTTGGTCGATAGTTTCTATAAACAAGTCCAAGATATGGGCGGAAATCGTTGGGATACGTCGAGTTTATTGGCTCGACTTGAGTCAGACGAGAGCTCGGCGCAATAACCAAAAAATTAGATGACGAACGGATGATATAGCATGACTTCAGCGCAACAGCAGGTAGAGCTCTTTAACGCAGAGTTGGCAGATTTTTTAGACGGCTCACCAACGCCGTTTCACGCTGTGGCGACGCTCAGTCAGATGCTGGGAAAGGCGTGTTTCCAAGGCTTGAATGAAGCAGAGGATTGGACTCTTGAGCGCGGCGGAAAATACTTTGTGACGCGCAATGGCTCCTCGATCATTGCCTTTGTTGTTGGTCAAAACGATCTCGCTACAGCGGGTATTCGCATGGCCGGCGCTCACACTGACAGCCCCTGTCTAATGGTTAAACCGAATCCTGAGTTAGTGAGAAATGGCTACTATCAACTCGGCGTGGAAGTGTATGGCGGCGCTCTTCTCAACCCATGGTTCGATCGCGATCTCTCTCTTGCTGGGCGGTTGGTTTACAGCGACAAAAACGGTCAGTTAAAGCAGACCCTCATCAATTTCAATGATCCGATTGCCGTGGTACCCAGTTTAGCTATTCACCTTGATCGTGAGGCAAACAAAGGGCGATCAATTAATCCACAGACAGATATTTCACCCATTTTAATGCAGGCTGAAGAGGGTGAAGATTTTCATGTCATGCTCGCGCAACGTTTTCTGTCCGATGGCGATAAGGTTTTAGACTACGAACTCTGTTTCTATGATGTGCAGGGCGCTGCGACGGTGGGGTTGAAAAAAGAATTTTTTGCTTCGGCACGCCTAGACAATCTGTTGAGTTGCTTTGTTGGCGCCAAAGCCCTGCTGGCGGCAGACGGTACAAATACGGCGCTACTGGTGTGCAACGATCACGAGGAAGTGGGAAGTGTTTCATCGGCAGGCGCCAATGGACCCTTCCTAGAGTCAGTCTTTGACCGCCTCTGCAGTCACGACGCAAGCGCGACCAACAAGTCTCGTATATTGGACCGCTCACTATTTATTTCCTGCGACAATGCACACGCAGTGCATCCCAACTATTTACTCAAGCACGATGAAAAGCACAGCCCAGTATTGAACGGCGGCCCCGTGATTAAAGTGAATTCGACTCAGCGCTATGCCACCAACGGCGTCACAGCAAGCTTTTTCCGGCAGATGTGTAGCGATGAAAATGTGCCGGTGCAGACCTTTGTGGCGCGGGGTGATATGGGTTGTGGTAGCACTATTGGCCCCGTCACGTCCGCCAAACTAGGCGTTCCAACCCTGGATGTGGGAATTCCTCAACTCGCTATGCACTCCTGCCGCGAGCTAACCGGCACGTTGGATCCTGAGCGCTTGGCACGTGTCCTCAAGGCCTTTTATAATCGCCCCGGCGCATTAGTGGTTGAGCCGAGATAATTGGCAGTAGTGACCTGAAAGATTGATCTAAACCTACAGACGCAACAGAGTAAATATGACTAAACAACGTGTATTGACGGGTATTACCACATCGGGAACACCCCACCTCGGTAACTATGTGGGGGCAATTCGTCCTGCCATTGAATCCAGTCGCGCCAACGACGTTGAGTCATTTTTCTTTTTGGCAGACTATCACGCGTTGATTAAAGCCCAAGATCCTGAATTAATTCACCGTTCAACCATGGAGATTGCAGCGACATGGCTGGCGTTGGGATTGGATACAGATAAGGTGACGTTTTATCGCCAGTCCGATATTCCAGAGATAACAGAACTGACCTGGTTTCTCACCTGCATGACAGCCAAAGGGCTGATGAATCGCGCCCATGCCTACAAAGCCGCAGTGCAGGCTAACGAGGATGCTGGAGAAGATGCCGATTTTGCTATCACTATGGGTCTTTTCAGTTACCCAGTCTTGATGGCCGCAGATATTCTTATGTTCAATGCGCACCAAATTCCAGTCGGCCGCGATCAGATACAGCATGTGGAAATGGCCCGTGATGTAGCGCAGCGGTTTAACCATCACTTTGGTGAGCACTTTGTTTTACCCAAGGCGTTGGTTGACGACAAAGTCGCTGTTCTGCAAGGGCTCGACGGTCGCAAAATGAGCAAAAGTTACGGCAACACCATTCCGCTGTTTTTGAATGAAAAGGCTTTGAAGAAACACATTAATAAAATTAACACTAATTTGCTTGAGCCAGGTGAACCGAAAGACCCTGACACGTCAGCGGTTTTTCAGATTTGGCAGGCCTTCGCTACTGAGCAGCAAACCCTTGAAATGCGAGAGCAATTTGCCAATGGCATCGGCTGGGGCGAGGCAAAGCGACAGCTGTTTGAACTAGTTAATGGTGAGCTGTCGGAGGCGCGAGCGCGCTACGAAGCGCTGATGCAAACGCCCAGCGAGATAGAGCAAATACTGCAGGAGGGCGCAGTCAAAGCGCGCCGCGAAAGCAGTGCGTTCCTCGCGACGTTGCGCCATGCCGTGGGCATTCGACCGCTTGCTTAGGAAATTGAAATATCCGTGTATTGCGGATGAGAAATATACAATTGCAGGCTATAATGGCCGCGAGATTTTACTGTCACGTCCAAACTGGAGATACCCCACGATGAATACTGCCAAAAATAGCCGAGTGAAAAGTTTTGCCATAATTGCTGCTGTCAGCACGCTTTTATGGGGATGTGGCGCAGACGATAAAAAAGTTCAGTTGACCGCGCAGCAAGAGAAGCAGGTTGCTGAGCGCATTGCCCCCGTTGGTCATGTTGCCATGGCGGGTCAAGTGGTTGCCGCGGCGACAACCAGTGCCGGTGCTGCCCGTTCTGGCAGTGATATCTACAGCACGAATTGTGTGGCATGCCATAGCTCTGGTGTTGCCGGCGCGCCTAAATTAGGCGACGTAGCGGCGTGGGCTTTGCGATTAGAGCAAGGTTTGGAAACTGTATACGCCAACGCGATCAACGGTATTCGCGCCATGCCAGCACGCGGCACCTGTATGTCGTGCAGCGACGATGAGGTGAAAGCCGCTATCGATCATATTCTTGATAACAGCAAGTAATCCAAGAGTTTACGAAAGCCCGCTTTACCGCGGGCTTTTTTTGCCCGTAATTTGCTTGCTAATGGCAGTAAGGCAGTCATAAACGATGGGCAAAAAAATACCCGCATTGGTTAATGCGGGTATCTCTATCTTACTGGTTACTGCTGTTTAAACTTTAGGGCCTGCGGCGATAATATCGGCTGAGGGCTCAAACTTGGTAATGTTCTTAACAAACAGCTGAGCCAACTTTGTCGCTTGCTGGTCATAGGCTGCTTTGTCATCCCATGCATTGCGCGGGTTGATGTATTTGCTATCCACGCCATTAATGGCAGCGGGGATATCCAAATTCAGTGTTTCTAAGTGCTCAGTTGCGCAGCCTTCGAGTGAGCCATTGGTAATGGCCGCGACGACGGCTCTGGTCACAGGAATCGGGAAGCGGCTTCCTTTGCCACCGGCACCACCTGAACCACCGGTCCAGCCAGTATTCACCAGATAGACCTTCGAACCGAAGTCGTCGATACGCTTCATTAATAACTCTGCGTAAACGCTTGCCGGACGGGGCATAAATGGTGCGCCGAAACAGGTGGAAAAGGTAGGGTTGATGCCCGCTTCGGCGCCGAGTTCTGTGGAGCCAACACGAGCGGTATAACCGCTGAGGAAGTGATAGGCGGCAGCTTCTTTGCTCAGCAGCGAAACGGGTGGTAGAACACCGGTGACGTCACAGGTCAAAAAGATAATATTTTTGGGCTCGCCAGACTGATTTTCCACGCAGCGTTTGGCAACGTGTTCAAGCGGGTAACTGCAGCGGCCATTTTCGCTGATGGAGGTGTCGGAATAATCGGCTGTGCGCGCATCTTCAGAGATGACTACGTTTTCAACAATCGCGCCGAAGCGAATCGCATCCCAAATAACGGGTTCATTCTTTTGGCTTAAGTCGATGGTTTTCGCGTAGCAGCCACCTTCAACGTTGAAGACAGTGCCTTTACCCCATCCATGCTCATCATCGCCAATTAAGAAGCGGTCTGGATCTGCCGACAGGGTTGTTTTACCGGTGCCTGATAGCCCGAAAAACAGCGCTGTGTCGCCATCTTCACCGACATTGGCGGCGCAGTGCATTGGCATCACGTCTTTTTCGGGTAAGAGGAAATTTTGCACAGAGAACATAGCTTTCTTCATTTCACCGGCGTAGCGCATGCCAGCGAGCAGGACTTTGCGCTGAGCAAAGTTAATAAGAACCACGCCGTCGCTATTGGTGCCATCGCGCTCTGGATCACAGGCAAAGTTTGCTGCGTGGAGAATTTTCCACGGTTCTTTGTTCCCAGGATTGTACTTTTTCGTGCGGATAAACATGTTGCGGGCGAACAGCGAGTGCCAAGCGGTTTCAGTCGTCACTTTCACTGGAATGTAGTGATCAGAATCCTGGCCTACATGCAGATGTGAGACGAAGCGCTCTTTCTCAGCGATATAGCTCGCAACACGATCCCACAGAGCATCAAATTTAGCGGCGTCGAAGGGGCGGTTAACGGAGCCCCAGTCGATAGCGTCAGAAGAGCTCGGCTCGTTGACGATAAAGCGGTCGGCAGGCGATCTGCCGCTGCGGTGGCCGGTTGTGGCGACGAAGGCGCCAGTATCTGCGAGACGTCCCTCCCCGCGAGTAAGTGCCATTTCGACAAGTATAGTGGAGCCTAAGTCAGTGTATACAGCTGCTTCGGTCATTCTCTTCCTCTCTTCCAAAGGGTGAATGAAAACAAATGGATTTTGCTAGTCCAAAAGGTTGCCAATTATGACAGATAAACCTCTCTAAGCTAAGTCGGGTCTACGTCTTTATGGGGGTAGCAAAGGTTAATGTAAAATGGGTTCCGGTGGATCAAATAGTTCGTCTATCTCTCTTGGTGTAAATCGGTATTCTTGGAAACAAAACTGGCAGGTAATAATAACTAAACCGTGCTCTGCGAGGGTTTCCGCGATCTCTTGGCGGCCTAATGACACAATCGCCGATGCCGTTCTCTTCTGCGAACAGCTACATGAAAACGTCATATCTTGCGGGTCAAACAGCCGTAAATTTTGTTCGTGGAATAACCGGTATAACTGATCATTATGCGACAGCGTCAGTTGCTCTTCACGAGAAAGCGTTTCAAAAAGAGCGGTAATGTGTTGCCAATCATCACTATTTTTAGTCTCGTCACCAGAGTTCGGCAACTGCTGAACGAGCATGCCGACGGCAGATTGCTCATTTGAGGCCAATTTAATTTTTGTTGGTAATTGCTCTGATTGATAGAAGTAATATTCTAGGCATTTACTAAGATTTTCTTCGTCCAGCGGGACTATGCCTTGATAGCGCTCTTTCCCTTCAGGCTCGATAGTGATGGCAAGGATCGCTTTACCTAACAGCTCGCTCAGCGTGCTGAGGCCGTCAACGTGATCAAAATCACCGCGCACAATACCGCGCAGCTTATTGCCTTGGGTGCACTCGACCATGATTGCCGTTATAGGGCCGTCGCCTTTTACTTGGATAGTGATAGCACCGCTATTTTTGAGCGTTGCACTGAGAAGGCTGGCGGCAGCCAAGAATTCGCCAAATAACAGAGCTACTTGGGGAGGGTATTTTTGGTTGGCTAAAAGCTCTTGATAGCTGCTTGATAGCGTGGTGATTTCACCGCGAATATCGTTGTTATCAAAGAGGAAGCGCTGCAGAGTGTCGTTGTCAGTCATAAGCCGCGTATTGTACTCAAATTTTGCGCAGCGCCTATCTTAATTCTGTAAAAATCGATGAATTTGTCGTCGCTGCTTTTTATTGGGTTTGCCGTCGCTGACTGACGCGTTATTGATGGCTTTGCGCTTGGCGGCATTTTCTTCTCTTAAAACAACGCTTTCGGCGGTTTCGCTGCAGAGCAGCATAGCTTCTGGCGCGCCGCGCCGCTGATCAGACAGCGCGGAAACGACGACAGTTTTTGTGTCAAGTCCCTGGCGAATAGTCAGTATGGCGCCCAACTCTAGTTGACGACTGGCCTTTGCCTTCACCCCGTCGATTTGTATTTTGCCGCCTTCGATGGCGGTTTTAGCGAGTGAGCGAGTCTTGAAAAAACGCGCAGCCCAGAGCCATTTGTCGATTCGCACAGCGTCCATGTTTATTGGGGCTGCTCAAGGTCGAGAATTTGCGCGAAGGAGTTGAGCATGGTGAAGCCCTGCGAGACGCGCGCTTCTTTTTGGCTGTCAGGCTTTTCAATGCCGAGGACATGGGCTATGCCGAATTGATGGGCTGATTCAAGAATCGCCTCAGAGTCGTCGATAAACAGTGTTCGCGCAGGATCAAAGCGGGTTGCGGTTTGCAGTTTATGCCAAAACTGCTGATCTTCTTTGGGCGTCCCGTAGTCATGAGATGACACTACCAAGTCCAAAAGAGTATCGATCCCGGTGCGGGCAAATTTGATGTCGACACTATTACGGTGCGCGTTTGTGACCAAAATCCGCCGCTTGTTACATCGCCCGAGGGTTTCAAGAAATACTCTTGCGAGGGGTCGTTCGTCTATTAAGTGGCCTATTTCATTTTTGAGCTGAATAATATCGAGATCAAACTCACGGGACCAAAAGTCAGTGCAATACCAATCCAAGGTTCCCTGTTTAGCTTGCATGCGCTGATAAAGCCCAGCGATGACTTGGTCTACGTGCACATTCCGCTGTTCGGCGTAGCGCCTTGGAAGATGGTGCAGCCAGAAAAAATTATCGAAATGCAGATCGAGAAGTGTCCCATCCATGTCCAATAGCACAGTGTCGATTTGGCCCCAGTTCACCATGATAGGCCGCCGTTGTCACAAGAGCATCGCACCTGAGCGCTAAAATAGATCATCGGGAAGACCATTCTCCGTCTTGCCCGGCATTAAGCCGTCACCCGTTAATTCTGGGACGTCCTGTGCTCGGAAATACTCGAAAATACCCTCTTGATCTGCGCTTATGCGAGCGCCGGTCTTGGCGTCAATCTTCACCATCACAATACCGTCGGGCAACGGGCGCTGGGCCACCGCTTTATCCTTGAGCGCTTCACCCATAAAATCAATCCAAATAGGTAGCGCCGCTGAGCCGCCATACTCATTGCGGCCGAGCAGGGCATTATCGTCAAAACCGACCCAAGTGCTGACCGTCAAATGAGGCGAATAGCCCGAGAACCAAGCATCGCGTGGACCATTAGTGGTACCGGTTTTACCTGCTAAGTCAGGGCGATTAAGGACTTTTGCTTTGACACCGGTGCCGCGCAGGATGACATCTTTCAGCATTGAATCAATTAAGAAGGCCGTTTGCGCATCAATAACACGCGCAGCGGGAGGGCGAGCCGAACTCGCTTTTTTCAGTGCTTGCTTGATTCGTTCAACACTTTGCTGCTCGTTTTCCTGCAGCGATTCCTGCGCAAGACTATTGAGTAACTCCTCAAGCTGGAGGTCGACATTCTCGACGTCAGAAGCCAGCGATTGCGCGTCACTGGTGATGTCGTCGCTGGATGTTTTGGCCAGCACGGGCGCACAGGTCGCGCAGACCGTGTCGGGCAACGCCTGATAGATCACGTTGCCTTTTCGATCAACCACCGCAGAGAGTAAGTACGGTTTTACCTGATAGCCGCCATTGGCAAGAATATTGTACGCGCTGGCAACCTTCAGGGGTGTCATTGCATGGCTGCCGAGGGCCAGGGAGAGATCGAGGGGCATTTCGCCCGTCTCAAAGCCAAATTTTTGAAGTCCTTCCAGAGTTCGATCAATACCAATGCGACGCAGCAGGCGGATTGAGATCATGTTCCGGGAGCGGTAGAGCGCTTCACGCAGGCGGGTAGGGCCGTAGAATTTGCCGCCATCATTTTCAGGGCGCCACATATCTTCGAGATTTCGGTCATTGAACACCACAGGCGCATCGTTCACCACAGACGCGGGGGTGAAGCCGTTGGTCAGCGCCGTGGCATAGATAAACGGCTTAAAGTTCGACCCGGGTTGGCGCAGGGCTTGCGTGACACGATTAAAGCGGCTTTGACGGAAATCGAATCCACCCACCAGTGTTTTGATGGCACCATCTTCTGGCGACAAGGCCACCAGTGCCGCCTGCACTTCAGGTAATTGACCCAGTTTTAGCGCATTATTCTGACCGCGCTGAATACGAATAAGATCGCCGCGCTTAAAGGCGTCGCTGGCTTGGGTAATCGGCGCGCTGCGCGCATTGACGCTGTTGTAAAGCCGCAAGTCGCTGAGTCCGTCAGTCCAATTTAAGGACTCAGTGTCGCCTTTGCGATTGAACAGTATTAAATGGTCTCCCGCCACATCGGCAACAATTGCCGCCTCAAGATTACCGTAGATAGACGCGTCGAGAAGTGCTTTCGACCACTTTTCCTCATCGTCAATATTGCGCTCTGCACCGCGATATCCGTGACGTTGGTCATAGGCAAAGGTACCTGATTGCAGCGCTTCCACTCCTTTCTTTTGCATGGTTGCATCGATGGTTGTGATCGCAGAGTAGCCTTCTGTGTAAGCTTTTAGTCCAAACTTATCGACGACTTCTTGACGCGCCATTTCGGCAACATAAGCAGCATCGAGTTCGGAAATCGAACCGTGATAAAAAGCATTGTCGGGCTCAGCGATTGCCGCTTGGTATTGCTGTTCGTCGATATTTTTCAGCAGCAGCATGCGACCGAGTATCCAGTCGCGCCGCTGCAGAGCGCGCTTCGGATTAGCAATCGGATTGTAGGTAGACGGCGCTTTGGGTAGACCGGCAATCATCGCAATTTGCGCTAAAGTCAGCTCATCGAGGCTTTTCCCGTAATAGACATGAGCCGCAGCGCCAACGCCGTAAGCGCGATTACCCATATAAATTTTGTTGGTGTAGAGGGAGAGAATCTCTTGCTTGCTCAAACCTTCCTCGATTTTGAAGGCGAGCAAAATCTCATTAAATTTGCGTGTGAACTCTTGGCGATTACTTAAAAAGAAATTCCGCGCAACCTGCATAGTAATTGTGCTGCCGCCACTGCGAATCTGTCCCGTTGTCACCAGTTCAAGGGCTGCTCGCAGCAATCCAGAGACAACAATGCCGCCATGTTCGAAGAAGCTATCGTCCTCGGCAGCGAGAAATGCATCAATCATCGGCTGGGGAATCTGACTGAACGACACCGGCGAACGCTTCTTTTCACCAAATTCAGCAATCACTTTTAAATCTTGTGAATAGATTCGCAGTGGAATTTGTAACTCGATCTCCTTTAGTTCCT
>ERZ887849.668-NODE-668-length-35634-cov-7.292139_pt1 | contig 35634 bp, 36 predicted proteins | sample MGYA00521267_ERZ887849 | MGnify/ENA primary metagenome ERZ887849 (study PRJEB32303, sample SAMEA104408601) | aquatic metagenome | biome: Brackish water; feature: Pelagic; material: water | place: Baltic Sea | collected 2014-06-06T16:11:00 | depth 2,863 m ... | reverse complement strand
GTACCAACCAATAAAGGAAAAAGGGAGGTATAGCCTATTGGCGGAGAGACAGGGACTCTACAAATCTTATAATTAATTATCAATATCAAGGTGTTACAAACTGACTAGGCTCACGACTAGGTTCCAAACTAGGTTCCATTGCATAGCGTTCTTTTACGAACTGAATACGACCCTCAGGATAACTACAGGCAACTGTGGTGCATTGTTTATGTGAACTGGGGATCATTGGGGGTACTTCTGGGGAGTGCGTCATCGTGCCATTTGGATGCCAACAGATTGACACATAGATGATGGTGATTACGGTGGTTGACGCTCATACAACAGATAGGAATCACGCAGTTATGTTCAAAAATAAACTAATTACTACAGCAGCAACGATCTTGCTTTTTGTTTCAGCCACAGGGGCATCTGCACAGGCATTCGGGATCGAGAAGGGAACTCCGATTGAAAGCCTTGAAGTCGTGAGAGAAATATCTGAGTTTAAGTTCAGCGTTACCGTTCCAAAACCTCATTCAGAATTTGAATCGTATACGGTGTTTGCGACCCCCGAAGCAGGTGTTTGCAAAGTAACAGGCATTGGCAAAGACCATGATAACGACAGGTACGGTACAACTGTAAAAAGCGCATTCGCGGACCTTTGTAGTGCACTCACGGGCATTTATGGTGCGAGCAAGAACTTTGATTTTATCAAAAATGGAGCACTGTGGGACGGACCTGAAGAATGGGTGATGGCTCTACGTCAGAACGAACGCCACCTTACCACTTTTTGGACTGAGGACGAACAATCTGACCTACCAGAGGGACTGGACGGCGTATCCTTATCGGTATCCGCTCTCTCCAGCGACTTGGCTTATATTTTGCTCGGGTACGAATTTGACAACATGGACGAATGCATTCGGATTAGAGACAACCAAGACGAAGGCGGATTATAATGTGTCTTTAGGGCGGTCCACTAGACCTGCACTCTGGCGTAGTAGCTGCATGGTAGGTTCACCTGTGATCGTGGCTACAGAACCAAAACGATCTTCAATCTCAGCATAGAACTTCACTAGGTCGAACCGGAATTCTCTAAACCAAGGGCGGGTGATCTGCTCTAGGAAGGTGGGGAAATCTTTAGCCCACTGACTGCACACAGCGAACGTAAGGCTTGTGTCGGAACCATCATCCACCAGTAGGCCCATATACCCTGAGCGGGTCAATTCTCGGTGTACGACCTGACGGTACTCTTTGGTGAAGTCCTTGCCACCAGCGATGTTATCCAAAGGCGCTAGCTTACCCAATCGTGCAGGCAGGTCTTGTTCAAGCAAGAGGAATTGAAACGTGGTAGCAACGTCAGGGAGGGTAACGGTGCAGGCGCGGTTTCCTGAGATCAAAGCTACCGCCTCTGCACATGGGACAGCCTTAGCACTTGTGTAGTTTACATACTCACCAGTCACACGAAACTTAAATTCATTGGGTACAGTGACCGAAACATAGTATTTCCCTTTGCGTAAAGTACAGCTTGAGGGGAGGTAGGTAGGTCGCTTCTCGAATGCTTTACGGTCCATTTTCAGCCCTAGACTAGGTTCCAAAGTAGGTTCCATCTTAGGGTCTATGTACCAACCAATAAAGGAAAAAGGGAGGTATAGCCTATTGGCGGAGAGACAGGGATTCGAACCCTGGGAAGGCTTGCACCCTCAACGGTTTTCGAGACCGCCCCGTTCGACCACTCCGGCACCTCTCCGCGGGGGTCAGTGGCAGGCGTTTAGTTGCCTTTGGGGGGGCAGGCAAGGGGTTTTGCATTGTTTGGCTTTAGAATTTCCCGCAGGTTGGGGGAGCGCGCGGAAATTGGGTCTGTGCGCAATGCAATGTGAGGTGGCATGGGTCAGATAAGCATGAGGCGGGGTTGGGCGCAGACGGCGGGTGCGGCGATGGGGCTGTGTGCGTTGATGTTGGCGTTGGCGCTGCCCGTCGCGGCGGCGGAGCGTGGCAAGCTGAGGGCATTTCTCGACATCACGGGATTCGATGTGGCGTTGGAGAGCATGTCGCTGAGTGCGGCAGATGCGCCGGCGATGCTGGGCATGGATGCCGGTGATTTTGGCGGGCAGTGGCGCGATGTGGTCGATGATGTCTTTGCGGCACAGGGCGTGAAGGATCTGGCGCTCGATATTCTAGAAAACACCCTCTCGGACGAGCTGTTGGGCCATGCGGCGGGGTTTTATGCGTCCGATCTTGGGCAGCGCCTCGTGGAGGTCGAGAACGTCGCACATATGCGCGAGGACACCGCTGTGATCGAGGCGGATGGGGCCATCGCGTGGGAGGTGGCAAGTCGCGAGCGGCAGGCGATATTGGACAGGTTGATGCAGGCGGTGGGTGGCACCGAAGGCTCGATCCGGGCGATCCGCGAAGTGCAGGTGCGGTTTTTGATGGCGGCCTTGGCGGCGGGGGTGGTCGAGTATGATATCGACGAGGCCACGCTGCGCGCGATTCTCGCCGAGGGGGACGCGGCGCTGGACGCCGATCTGGTGCGGATGGGGCAGCACACGGCGGCGCTGACCTATGCCTCGATCTCAGACGCGGATCTGGAGGCCTATACGGTGGCGCTTGAGGCCGCGCAGATGAAGCAGGTCTATGAGCTTATGAACGCTATCCAGTTTGAAATTATGGCGAACCGCTTTGAGGCGCTGGCGCTGCGCATGGCGATGATCGAGCAGGGGCAGCCGCTATGATCGCGCGCTTTTTACCCGCATTGGCGCTGGCATTCGGCCTCTGGCTGACGGGTCCGGCGCAAGCCGCGGAAGAACGCGTGGCGCAGATCGACGCACTTCTGGAGGCGCTTGATCTGGAGCAAACGGTGGCGATCATGGAGGCCGAGGGGCTGCGCTATGGCGCGCAGGTGTTGCGTGATTTTGCACCTGATGCGGATTTGGACAGCTGGAACGACACCGTGGCCCGGATTTATGACCGCGACCGTATGGGGGCGCTGGTGCGCGCCGAGCTTGGCGCGCGGATGGAGGGCGTGGAGATCGCGCCGCTCACGGCGTTTTTCGCATCGGATGTTGGTGCGCGGATCATCGCGCTGGAACTTGCGGCGCGGCGGGGCTTTATGCAGGACGGGATGGAGGAGGCGGCGCAAGTGGCGCTGGGGCAGGCCGAAGGGCAGAAGCTGCCTATTCTGGATCAGATCGAAGTCCTGATCGCTGACAGCGACCTCATCGAGCGAAACGTCATGGGCTCACTCAATTCCAACCTCATGTTCTATCGCGGTCTCATGGATGGCGGCGCGTCTGAGCTTGGCGAGGCGGATATCCTCGCTGATGTCTGGGCACAGGAGGGCGCGGTGCGCACGGAGACCGAAGACTGGCTTCGGAGCTTTTTGCTGATCGCGTATCAACCCTTGAGCGCGGAGGATCTGGAGGCTTACGGAGCGCTCTATCGCAGCGTGGAGGGGCGGGCGCTTAATGCGGCCCTTTTCGGCGGGTTCAACCGGATGTACGAGGAGCTATCCTATCTTCTGGGGCGGGCCGTGGCCGAGCGGATGATGAGCGCGCCGCTCTAGCCGGAAAAAGCGGCGAAATTTGCGCTGAAACTGACCGCTACTCCCTTGACTTGGGCGCGGCGCCGACCGATAAGCCCGCAACCTTGCCGGGGCGGTCCCGTGCCGGGCATTTATATATGACGCTGTAATGGCGCGCTGTTCGAGGTGGAGCATGGCTCCGACAACACCCGCAAGGGGGCCACAGAACGCGAAAATGCGAAGGAAAAGCAGATGTTCGCGGTTATGAAAACCGGTGGCAAGCAGTACAAAGTCAAATCTGGCGATTTGCTGCGTGTCGAAAAGCTGGCGGCGGATGCCGGTGAGACAATTCAATTCAACGACGTGCTGATGCTGGGCGGTGATACGCCGGTGATCGGTGCGCCGATGGTGGATGGTGCGGCCGTGCAGGCCGAGGTCATCGATCAGGTCAAGGGTGACAAAGTCATCCACTTCGTCAAGCGTCGCCGTAAGCATGGCAGCCAGCGCACCAAGGGGCACCGCCAACAGCTGACGCTGCTGCGGATCACTGAGATCCTCGCAAAGGGCGCGGACAAGTCCGGCGTAAAAGCGGCGATGGGTGCAGGTTCTGTTTCTGGAGCGGCCCTTTCGGCTGCGGCCCCCAAGGCGGCAAAAGCAGCCCCCAAGGCCGAGAAGAAAACTGAGGCAGCAGCGCCCAAAGCCGCGAAAGCCACGAAAGCCGCCGGCGGCGACGATCTGAAACAGCTGTCGGGCGTCGGACCCGCGCTGGAGAAGAAGCTGCATGAGAATGGCGTGACAACATTCGCGCAAATCGCGGCATGGTCCCCCGAGGACGTGGCGGCGATGGACGAGAAACTGTCCTTCAAGGGCCGGATCGATCGCGAAGGCTGGATCGACCAAGCCAAGAAACTTAGCTAAGGAGAGACCAGATGGCACATAAAAAAGCAGGCGGCTCATCCCGTAACGGGCGCGACTCAGCTGGTCGTCGCCTTGGCGTGAAGAAATATGGCGGCGAAGCCGTTATCCCCGGCAACATCATCATACGTCAGCGCGGCACGAAAATGTGGCCGGGCGAGGGCGTGGGCCTTGGCCGCGATCACACGATCTTCGCGACCGTTGAAGGCAATGTGAAGTTCCACAAGGGTATGAAAGGCCGCACCTTTATTTCGGTCCTGCCGGTGGCGGAGGCCGCTGAGTAAGCCGACCGAAGGGTTCAGTCGAGAATTCAAAGGGGGATCGGCGCGGGCCGGTCCCCCTTTTTCCTATTTTCCGGGCAGGAGGCCCTTGGGGCATGATGCCAGATACCAGCCCAGACATGACGCTTGGCCAACCGGTTATAACCGCTGAGCGCTTTGATTTGCGCCCGCTGCGGGCGTCGGATGCGGGGCTCATTGCGCTTTATACCGGGGATAAGCGTGTGGCGCAGATGACGGATTCGATCCCGCATCCGCTACCCCCCGGCGCGGTCGAGGCCTATATCGCCAGCGTTCAGGGCCCTGGCCGTACGCAAAGCGCGTGGGCCATGGATGCATCGCGTCTGGGTGGCGCGGAGGTGCAGGGTGTCGTGCGACTCAAGCATGTGGATTACGACGCTTCCGAGATTGGCTTTTGGGTCGCGCCGCATGTCTGGAACAGCGGTCTGGCCTCCGAGGCTTTGCGCGCGCTTCTCCACGCCAACCCGCGCGGAAGCCGGGTGACCTATGCCACCGTTTTTCAGGACAATGCCGCCTCCGCGCGGGTGCTTACGAATTGCGGTTTTCAATATCTCGGTAATGCCGAGGGGTTTTGCGTGGCGCGTGATGCGACACTGCCCACATGGACCTACAGCCTCAAATGCGATTGAGCAGTGTGGGCGTTTTCGGGTAAGGACCTGATATGAAATTTCTCGATTTTGCCAAAGTCTACATCCGCTCGGGTGGTGGGGGGGGCGGTTGCGTCAGCTTCCGCCGGGAAAAGTATATCGAATATGGTGGCCCCGATGGGGGTGATGGTGGCAATGGCGGCTCGGTTTATGTTGAGGCTGTGGATGGCCTCAACACGCTCATTGATTTTCGCTATCAGCAGCACTTTTTCGCGCGCAGCGGTCAGCCCGGCATGGGAAAGCAGCGCACCGGCAAGGACGGTGAAGACATCGTGCTGCGCGTGCCCGTCGGCACCGAGATCCTCGACGAGGACCAAGAGACGGTGATCGCCGATGTGACCGAACTGGGCCAGCGCGTGCAACTTGCGCGCGGCGGCAACGGCGGTTTCGGCAACCTGCATTTCAAATCCTCCACCAATCAGGCACCACGCCGCGCCAACAAGGGGCAGGAGGGGGTTGAACGCACCATCTGGCTGCGGCTCAAGCTGATTGCGGATGTCGGGCTTGTGGGGCTGCCCAATGCGGGCAAGTCGACGTTTCTCGCGGCCACCTCCAACGCGCGGCCCAAGATTGCAGATTACCCTTTCACCACGCTGCACCCCAATCTGGGTGTCGTCGGAGTGGACGGTGTGGAATTTGTCGTGGCCGATATTCCGGGCCTTATCGACGGGGCGAGCGAGGGGCGGGGCCTTGGCGATTTGTTCCTGGGTCATGTGGAGCGGTGTGCGGTTCTGTTGCATCTGGTGGATGGGACGTCCGAGAGCATCGGGCAGGATTATCAGACCATCGTGAACGAGCTTGAGGCTTACGGCGATATCCTCGGCGACAAGCCGCGTTTGACTGTGCTGAACAAGATAGACGCGTTGGAGCCTGAGGCACTGGAGGAGGCGTTGCAGATATTGCGCGCGGCCTCTGGCGGGCCTGTGATGGCCATGTCCGGTGTGGCCCGTGAGGGTGTGACAGAAGTCCTGCGCGCGCTGCGCGGCGAGATAGACGAGGACCGTTTGCGCCAGAACCCCGCAGAGGAGCCTGAGCAGTGGCAGCCGTAGAGGACGCCGCCCGGCTGGTCATCAAGATCGGCTCGGCCCTTCTGGTGGATCGCGACACGGGCGATTTGCGCAGCGATTGGCTGGAGGCTTTGGCGGATGATGTGGCCCGCCTGCGGGCGCGCGGCACGGATGTGATCCTCGTCTCCTCCGGCTCGATTGCCTTGGGGCGCGGCATGCTGGGTCTGCCGCGCACCGAGCTTACCTTAGAGCAATCTCAGGCTGCTGCTGCGGTCGGGCAAATCCGTTTGGCGGGCGCTTACGGTGTGGCTCTGGCCCGTCACGGCCTGATTGCGGCGCAGGTTCTGGTGACGCTGGAGGACAGCACGGACCGGCGGCGCTATCTCAACGCGCGCGCGACGCTGGAGCAGCTTTTGAAGCTGGGCGCGGTGCCGATCGTCAATGAGAACGACACCGTGGCCACGGATGAGATCCGCTATGGCGATAATGACCGTCTCGCAGCACAAGTGGCCGCAACGGCAGGTGCGGATCAGTTGATCCTGCTGAGCGACGTGGATGGGTTCTACTCGGGCAACCCGGCGCAGGATGCGTCGGCCACGCGGTTTGACGTGATCGAGGCGATCACCCCGGAGATCGAGGCGATGGCAGGTGATGCGGGCTCGGGCCTCAGCAAGGGCGGCATGAAAACCAAGCTGATGGCCGCGCGCACGGCGATGGCCGCAGGCTGCGATATGGCGATCACCGAAGGCTCTGCACGGCACCCCATTCAGGCGCTGGAGCAGGGCGCGCCCTGCACGTGGTTCCGCGCCCAAGGCACGCCGCAGCAAAAGCGCAAAGCGTGGATTGGTGGCATGAAACCCAAGGGGCGTCTGCATGTGGATGCGGGAGCCGCGCGCGCGATGGGGCGGGGCAGCTCGCTTTTACCCGCGGGTGTCAGCACCGTCGAGGGCCGCTTTGGCCGGGGCGATCCGGTGGAGATCGTGGCGCCCGACGGGGTGGTTCTCGGCCTCGGGCTCAGCCGCTACAACGCGGCGGATGCGGGCGCGATCAAGGGGCTGCGCTCGGAGGCGATTGAGCCGGTTTTGGGATACCCTGCGCGCGCGGCCCTTGTGCACCGCGATGATATGGCGTTTTGATGGAGAGGCCCGGAGGGGGCCGCGAGTGAAGGAGCCGAGCCGATGAAAGACATGACCGACATCCCGGCCCTGATGGCCCAGATCGGGGCCTGTGCGCGCGCCGCCGCGACCGAGCTCAGCATTGTGCCGAGCGCCCAGAAGGACGAGGCCTTGCGCGCCGCTGCGGATGCGATCGAGGCGCGGAGTGCGGCCATCCTCAAGGCCAATCGTGAGGATCTCGACGCGGCCCACGAAAAGGGTCTCAGCGCGGCAATGATCGACCGACTGACCCTGGATGCGGACCGTATCAAGGGCATCGCCGAGGGCTTGCGCACTGTGGCGGATCAGCCTGATCCGGTGGGTGAGGTTCTGGCGGAATGGGACCGGCCCACTGGCCTCAACATTCGCCGGGTGCGGACGCCTCTGGGCGTCATCGGCGTGATCTATGAGAGCCGCCCCAACGTGACGGCGGATGCGGGCGCGCTGTGCCTCAAATCCGGCAATGCGGTGATCCTGCGCGGCGGGTCCGAGAGTTTTCATTCGTCACGCGCGATCCATGCCTGCCTTACTCAAGGGTTGCGCGCGGCGGGTCTGCCTGAGGAGGCGATCCAGCTTGTGCCCACGCGTGACCGGGCGGCGGTGCAGGAAATGCTGACAATGACGGGCGTGATTGACGTCATTGTGCCGCGGGATGGCAAAGGGCTCGTTGGCCTCGTGCAGCGCGAGGCACGGGTGCCGGTCTTTGCCCATCTTGAAGGCATCGTGCATATTTATGTGGATGCCGCAGCCGATCCGCAAAAGGCGATGGATGTGGTGCTCAATGCCAAGACACGGCGCACCGGCGTGTGCGGTGCTGCGGAATGTTTGCTGATCCACCGCAATATAGCCGAGGGGCTGGGCCGCGCGCTGATCGAGGCGCTGCTGGAGGCTGGGGTCGAGGTGCGTGCAGATGAGGCTCTGTCGGTCATCCCCGGCACCGTGCCCGCCACGGATGCGGACTGGGGCTGCGAATATCTTGACAGTATCATCGCGGCGCGGGTGGTCGCGGATGTGGGTGCCGCGATCAATCATATCTGGCAATTCGGCTCGAACCACACTGATTGCATCCTGACCGAGGATGCCGCGGCTGCTGCGATGTTCTTTGCCGAGGTGGACAGTGCCATTGTGATGCACAACGCGTCGACGCAATTCGCCGATGGGGGCGAGTTTGGCATGGGCGCGGAGATCGGCATCGCCACCGGAAAGCTGCATGCACGCGGCCCGGTGGGGGCGGCGCAACTGACCAGCTTCAAATATCTGGTGGTTGGGGACGGGACTGTGCGCGCTTAGACGCGCAAGGTTACCGCCTTCGTGCTTATCTCCACCTCAACAGAACGGCCCATATCGGTCGCGAGGCCGTAGAGCATCAGAAACTGCACCTGTGCTGCGGGAACATCGTTGGGTGCCGCGCCTGTTCTCAGCCAGTCCCAATGCTCGGGCCGCGGGTTCAAGGGGCCGCCGCTGGCCATGATCTCTAAAGCGTCCGCCGTGCCGCCAATGGTGATGCTGCCGCCTTGGGCGAGGGCCTGCTCGGCGCACAGCACACCGAGGCAAATGGCCTGTGCCACAGGGCGATTGAGATCACCCGTGCAAACCCAGTCAATCCGGGTTTTTTCTGTATAGACGTTGCGAAGGATACCCGACAGCTCGCGCGTAGGCATGGTCTGCCCCTCGCTGGACATGCCGAACGCGACCCGGAAAAACCGCAACCGCGCGCCCGCTTTGGTGGCACTTTGGCTCACCAATTGCATTTCAGGGCCCTCGGGCAGACCCGCAAGGCTCAAAAGCTCAAGCCCGTTGGCAATCGCTCCCACCGGGCTGATCAGATCATGGCAGATCCGACTGCCTATCAACCCGGCCAATGTGCGGCTATGGTCGCTTTGCGCGTTTGCGTCTTTCATATCCGGAGGTCTCCCATGTCCGATCACTCCTCATATCTGGCACCCGGCATGCGGGTCGAGCACCCCGGCCAGCCCGAATGGGGCGTGGGGCAGGTGCAATCCAATATCGGGGGCAAGATCACCGTGAATTTCCCCGAAGCCGGGAAGGTGGTCATAGATGCGTCCCGCGTCATGCTGATGCCAGTCTTTGATCCATGATCATGGTTACCAAAGCGTTAACGCGCAAGCACCCAGAGCAAAGCGGCCTATTCTTGCTATTGGACCGGGGCGGGCCTAAGAAAAGGATGAGTGAATAGGGCAGGAGATATGATGGGTACGCGCGGGCCGCAATTCGAGCTGAGCCTTGCGCAGGGGCCCGGCGATATCCGTGCGGCGCAGGCGCTGCGCTACCGTGTATTCATTGAGGAGTTGGGCGGCTCGGGTCCCATGGTAGATCATGACGCGCGGCTGGAAATGGACCGGTTCGATCCCTATTTCGATCATCTGATCCTGCGCGATCTCGCATTGCCCGAGGACGCCAATGTGATCGGCGTCTACCGGGTGCTGCGCGGCGAGCAGGCCGGCCAAGTGGGGCAGTTTTACTCCGAGGACGAGTATGACCTCGCACCCTTGCGTGCCTCCAATCGGCGGCTGATGGAGTTGGGCCGATCTTGCGTCGATGCCCGCTATCGCGGGGGGGAGGCGTTGCTGCACCTGTGGCAGGGGCTTGCGAAATATGTGGCAGAGCACCGGATTGAGGTGCTCTTTGGCGTCGCAAGCTTTCACGGCACGGACCCGGCGGCGCTTGCGGCACCCTTGTCGCTTCTGCATCACAAATACCTCGCCCCCGAGGGTCTGCGCCCAAAGGCCCGGCCCGAGGGGTATGCTGCGATGGATTTGATTGACGCAGATACGCTTGATCGCCGCGCGGCGATGTTAAAGCTGCCGGCGCTGATCAAGGCCTATCTCCGGGTGGGGGGGTGCGTGGGTGACGGGGCTTTCGTCGATCATGCCTTCAACACCACCGATGTATGCCTTGTGATGGACACTGAACGCCTCAGTGCAGGGCATAAAGAGAAATACTTCAAAGGGCTTATGGTATGAGCTTCACCTGGTCGCCGGAGGAGGCGCCGGTCGCGGCACCCTTGGGCGTGGCGGGCTCGGCCCGGGCCAGCTTGCGTGGCTTGGTGCTGTTGGTCGTGGTGTTGAGTGGCCTGATGCTTTTGCTGCTGATCCGGCTTTTTGAGCGCCCGCTTTACGGCTTGCGAAGGCCGATGAGCCCGGTGATCACGGTCTGTGTCTGCCGCATTGCGCTGCGTGTTCTGCGCCTGCGCCATGAGGTGATGGGCCAGCCCATGCCGCATGCAGGAGCTGTGGTGGCTAACCATGCATCTTGGCTGGATATTTTCGTTCTGAATGCCGCCAAGCGAATTTATTTCGTGTCAAAGGCCGAGGTGGCCGGATGGCCCGGTATCGGCGCGTTGGCACGCGCCACGGGCACGGTATTTATCGCGCGCGACCGCGCTCAGGCCAAGGCGCAGACGGCGCTTTTCGAGGCGCGGCTTACGGCGGGGCATAAGCTTTTGTTTTTCCCCGAAGGCACTTCAACGGACGGGATGCGGGTTTTACCTTTTAAAACAACGCTTTTTCAGGCGTTCTTCAGTCCTGAATTGCACGATTCCCTCCATATCCAACCCGTCACGGTGATCTACACGGCCCCGCGAGATGCGGATGCGCGGTTCTACGGCTGGTGGGGCGATATGGAGTTTGGCGGGCATTTTCTGAAGGTTTTGGCCGCACGCGGACCGGGTGCGGTCACGGTGATCTATCACGCGCCTGTCGCCGTGCGGGACTGGGGGAGCCGCAAGGCGCTCGCCGCGCATCTGGAGGCGCAGGTGCGAGCGGGCATGCCGCCCGACAGACGCGCTTCGGCCTAACCTGCCGCCGTCATTAGCTTTGAGAGGGCAGCGGCAGGATCATCCGCACCCCAAATCTCGTCCCCGATACCAAAGAAATCAGTTGCTGTGCAAAGGGTTCGGATCACATCTTCATCCAAAGCGCCCTCGGCCACGACTGGCACTTCGATCATCTCGGACCACCATGTGAAAAGCTCCGCCTCGGCGCGTGCGCCATCGCCAAGGGCCGAAACCCCCGCCGGGCCAAAGGCCACGTAATCCGCACCTGCCTCACCGGCGCTGATCCCCTCATGGCGCGATTGGGCGCAGTAGCTGCCGACGATCGCATCAGGGCCGAGGGCTGTGCGCGCCTTGCGGACCGAGCGCGCGCCATCGGTCAGATGCACACCGTCGAGGCCCAGACGTTCGGCCAGCGCGATATGCGTGTCGATGACCAGCGCCACATCTCGCGGCGTCGTGATCTCGCGGCAGGCATCGGCGGCGCGCGAAATCGTGTCCTCGTCGTGGCTCGCAAGCGCCAGACGCAGGCAGGCCACGTCATGGGAATCGAGCACCGAGGCCAGCTGCGCCGTGAAACGGCTCAGCTCAATCACGCTGGGAGAAATGAGGTAGAGTTGCGGCTGCTCTGCTTCGGCCATCTGAAGGCTCCTTTGGTCTTTCGCGGTCTATATCAAAGGGCTGGGGGCGGGCCAATCCCTCATGCGAGGGCTTTTCTTGGGCGCGCGCTGCGCGTATCAGGCGGCAAGCTCAGGAGACCGTCTCATGCCAACCGACACGCCCCAACCGGATTTCATCCTCGTGCGCCCTCAGATGGGCGAAAATATCGGTGCGGCCGCGCGGGCGATGTGGAATTTCGGGCTGGACCGGATGCGCATCGTGGCGCCGCGTGATGGCTGGCCCAACCCCAGCGCGGTTGCCATGGCGAGCGGGGCCGGGCGTCTTCTGGATGAGGCGATGCTGAGCGCGGATGTGGCCGAAGCCGTGCGCGATGCCACATATGTCTATGCCACAACGGCGCGCCCGCGCGAGATGACCAAGCCCGTGTTCTCACCCGAGGATGCGATGCAGGACGCAGCGCGGCGGATTGCCGAAGGGCAGCGGGTGGCGGTGCTCTTTGGGCCGGAGCGGGCGGGGCTGGAGAATGCGGATGTGGCGCTCGCCAATGCGATCATCACAGTGCCGGTGAACCCTGAGTTTCCGTCTCTCAACCTTGCGCAATGCGTCCTGCTGACGGGGTATGAGTGGCGTCGCGCGACTGAGGCCGTGGCAGAACCCGAGACGCGGATGGACAATACCGATTGGGCCGCACATGCGGATGTCGAAGCACTGGCGCAGCATTACGAGACGCGCATGGAGGAGGCGGGATTTTTCTATCCTGAGCACAAGGCCCCCGCCATGCGCCAGACCTTGCGCAATTTCTGGTCCCGCATGCCCTTGACCGAAGCCGACACCCGGCTTTTGCATGGCATCATGCGGCAGATGGTCCGCTGGAAGAACCGCAGCGACTAAGCCGCCTTGAAGGGGGGCGGAGCGCGCTCTATTGTCCGGGCCAAGGCGGCGTGAGGCCGCGTGACGGAGGCCCCTGAATGAGCAAGAAACGCAGCATATTCGAAGAGGTAGGCACTGCCGCGCCAGAGCCTGCGACCGCGACCCCTCAGGGCGGGATGATCGACGCAGGAAAACGCGGTGCGCGCGCAGGGGTTCGGGTCTGGCTGATCGTGCTTTTCGCGCTGGTGTTGGTGATGATCACCGTGGGTGGGCTGACAAGACTTACCGATAGTGGCCTGTCGATCACCGAGTGGCGGCCGCTGACGGGCGCGATCCCGCCTCTCAACGCCGCTGATTGGGCGGCGGAATTCGCGCTCTATCAGGCAATCCCGGAATTTCAGTTGCAAAACAGCTGGATGACGCTTGCGGATTTCAAGGTGATCTATTGGTGGGAGTGGGGCCACAGGCAGCTTGGCCGGGTGAGCGGTCTTGTCTGGGTCATCGGGTTTTTTGGATTTTTGGCGGCGCGGAAGATCCCTGTCGGCTGGACGGGGCGGCTTTTTCTGTTGGGCGTGTTGGGCGGAATACAGGGCGCCGTCGGCTGGTGGATGGTTTATTCGGGCCTCTCGGATGGGCGGCTTGATGTGGCGTCTTACCGCCTCGCCACGCATCTGGGGCTGGCGTTCATCATCCTCGGCGTGATCACGTGGTTCATCCTGCAACTGAGCCGCGAGGAGCGCGAACTGATGCAGACCCGTCGCAACCGCGAGACGAAGCTATTCGGCCTCTCCACCGGCTGGCTGCATTTCACCTTCTTGCAAATCCTGATCGGCGCGTTGGTCGCGGGCATTGATGCGGGGCGCAATTACACTGATTGGCCGCTCATGGCGGGTGGCTTTTTCCCGCCGGATATGTTCGCGCTGGAGCCGTGGTGGCGCAACTTTTTCGAGGATGACGGGCTGGTGCAATTCATCCACCGGATGAGCGGGTACCTCTTGCTTATCTTCTCCGTCGTCGTCTGGCGCCGGGGCCGCAAGAGCGCCAATGCAGCCACCCGTGCGGCCTTCACGGCGGCGTTCATCGCCATGATCGCGCAGGTCGCCCTCGGCATCTACACGGTCGTCATGGGCGCGCCGTGGAATATCGCCATCTTACATCAGTTTCTCGCCGTCGTGGTGTGGTGCCTGATCCTGCGGGCGCGGTTCCACGCGGGCTACCCGCCGCCACAATCCGTGCGCGGCACTAAGAGAGAGGCCAGGGCATGAGCAACTATGACACGTTGATGGCGTATCAGCGCGAGACAGAAGCGCTGTCTCAGGTGGCCGGGCGGCTCAGCTGGGATCAGGAGACGATGATGCCGCGCGGGGCCGCGCCGCAACGGGCAGAGGAAAGCGGGGCGATGCAATCGGTGCTCCATGCGCGCCGCACCGATCCGCGCGTGGCCGAGTGGCTGGATGCGGCTGAGGGTGAGGCGCTGAGCCAAGCGGGCGAGGCGCAGCTGCGCCATATCCGCCGGGGGCTGGAGCGGGCGCAAAAAGTGCCAGCCGATCTCGCCGCGCGGATCGCCCGCAAGACGGCCCTTGCCCAAGGCATCTGGGCCGAGGCGCGCAGCGAAGAGGACCCGGCGTCTTTCCTGCCTACGCTGGAGGAGGTCGTGGCGCTGCGCCGCGAAGAGGCAAGCGCGCTGGCCGCGGGCGGCGATGCTTACGACGCACTTCTGGATGATTACGAGCCGGGGGCGAAGGCTGCCGAGCTTGAGGCGATGTTCAGTGCAATGCGCCCCGATCTGGTGGCGTTGCGCGAGGCGGCACTGGCGGGGCCCAAGCCTCCCAGCGTCACGGGAAAGTTCCAGCCGCAGGCGCAGATGAAGCTCGCGCGGATGCTGGCCAAGACCTTCGGGTATGACATGACGCGCGGGCGGCTCGACAAGGCGGTGCACCCGTTCTCCTCAGGCTCGGGCCTCGATGTGCGCATTACCACCCGCACGAGCGAGGAGGACCCGTTCAACTGCCTTTACTCCACCGTGCATGAGGTGGGTCATGCCTGCTACGAGCAATCTATCGACGACGCCTATCTGCTGACCCCGCTGGGCACAGGCGTGTCCATGGGCGTGCATGAAAGCCAGAGCCGGATCTACGAGAACCAGCTGGGCCGCAGCCGGGCGTTCACCGGCTGGCTTTATGGCGAGATGCGAGATGCGTTCGGTGATTTTGGGATTGCGGATGAGGGCGCGTTTTACCATGCGGTCAATGCGCTCCACCGCGGGTTTATCCGGACCGAGGCGGACGAGGTGCAATATAACCTGCACATCCTCATGCGCTTTGATCTGGAACGGGCGTTGATCTCGGGCGATCTTGCGCCCGCCGATCTGGAGGAGGCGTGGAATACCCGGTTTGAGGCTGATTTCGGTTATGCGGTGGACAAGCCCTCCAATGGGTTCTTGCAGGATGTGCATTGGTCGGTGGGGCTGTTCGGGTATTTCCCGACCTACAGTTTGGGCAATCTCTACGCGGGCTGCCTGCACCAAGCCTTGCGCGAGGCGGTGCCGTCCTTGGATGATTATCTGGCTCAAGGGGAGCTTGTGCCCGCCACCGATTGGCTGCGCGCAAACGTGCAGCAGCATGGCGGTCTTTATGAGCCACGCGCGCTGATTACGCGCGCTTGCGGGTTTGAGCCGAGCGAGGCGCCGCTGATGGCGTATCTGAAGGAAAAGTTCGAGGATATAACGGCTTAGACGGTGAACCTGAGGCGGCCCGGCGCAGGGCCGCCTCGCATTATTCCTCGGTCGTCTCGGCAGCCTCGTCCGCGTCACCCTGATCGGCGATCCAGGCCACACTGACGACAACCTCGTTCTTGCCAGTATCGAACACCTTCACGCCGCCCGCGCTGCGCGAGCGGAAGGAAATCCCCTCGACAGGCACGCGGATCGACTGGCCCTTGGATGTGGCCAGCATGATCTGGTCCTCGATATCGATGGGGAAGGACGCGACCAAATCACCGCCGCGCATCGCCTTGTCCATTGCCTGCACGCCCATGCCGCCACGGCCCCGAACGGGGTAATCATGGCTGGAACTGAGCTTGCCCGCGCCACCCGCACTGATCGTCAGGATCAGGTTCTCGGCGGCAGACATCTCGGCGTAGCGATCCGGGCTTATTGTGGCATTTTCATCTGTTTCCTCGTCACTTGTCGCTTCATCTTCAACCATCCCGGCCACGGCACGGCGCATCTTGAGATAGGCCGCACGCTCATCCGCGGAGGCGTCGAAATGTCGGATGACAGACATGGATACAACCGTGTCTTTCCCGCTCAGCTTGATGCCCCGCACCCCTGTGGAGGCGCGGCTCTGGAAGACGCGCACTTCGGTGGAGGGAAAGCGGATGGCGCGGCCCGACGAGGTCACCAGCATCACGTCATCCTCTTCCGAGCAGATGCGCGCATTGACCAGCGTGGCGTCGGCCATGTCGTCCTCGAACTTCATGGCGATCTTGCCGTTGCGCATCACATTCGTGAAGTCCGACAGTGCGTTACGCCGCACAGTTCCCTTCGATGTGGCGAAGACGATCTGTAGATCGCCCCACTCATCCTCGGGCCGGTCCACTGGCATGATCGCCGCGATGGACACGCCGGGCGGGATCGGCAGGATGTTGACGATCGCCTTGCCCTTGGAGGTGCGTCCGCCTTGGGGCAGGCGCCATGTCTTGAGCTTGTAGACCATGCCATCGGTGGTGAAGAACAAAAGCTGCGTGTGCGTGTTGGCGACGAAAAGCGTGGTGACCACATCCTCTTCCTTGGTCGCCATGCCACCCACGCCCTTGCCGCCGCGCTTCTGGGCGCGGAAATCGGCCAAGGCTGTGCGTTTGATATAGCCGCCGGAGGTCACGGTCACGACCATGTCCTCGCGCTCAATCAGGTCCTCGTCCTCCATATCGCCGGACCAGTCGACGATCTCGGTGCGACGGGGGACGGCGAATTGCTCGCGCACCTCGCTGAGCTCATCCGAGATGATGCTCATGATCCGCTCGCGTGATGCGAGAATAGCGAGGTATTCCTTGATCTTACCGGCCAGCTCTTTCAGCTCGTCGGTTACCTCGGTCACGCCAATCTGCGTGAGGCGTTGCAGGCGCAGATCAAGGATCGCGCGGGCTTGGGTCTCGCTCAGGTTATACGTCCCGTCCTCGTTGGCGCGGTGCGTGGGATCATCAATGAGCGCGATATACTCAAGGATATCGCCCGCAGGCCAGCGGCGCGTCATCAGCTTCATTCGCGCCTCGGCGGCATCGGCGGAGGAGCGGATGGTGGCGACAATCTCGTCCACGTTGCTGACGGCGACGGCGAGGCCGCAAAGCACGTGGCTGCGTTCGCGTGCGCGGCGAAGCTCATAGGCGGTGCGGCGGGCGACGACCTCTTCGCGGAAGGCGATGAAGGAGGTGAGGAACCGCCGCAGCGTCAGTTGCTCGGGGCGGCCCCCATTGAGGGCGAGCATATTGCAGCCGAAATAGGTCTGCATCGGGGTGAAGCGGAAAAGCTGGTTCAGCACGACTTCTGCGGTGGCATCGCGCTTGAGCTCCACCACCACGCGCACGCCGTTGCGGTCGCTTTCGTCCTGCACATGGGAAATGCCTTCGATCCGCTTGTCGCGGGCTGCCTCGGCGATCCGTTCGATCATCGTAGCCTTGTTCACCTGATAGGGAATCTCTTCGATAATAATGGCATAGCGGTCTTTGCGGATCTCTTCCATCCGGGTGCGTGCCCGCACGATCACGCTGCCGCGCCCTTCAAGATAGGCTTTGCGCGCGCCGGTCCGGCCCAGCATGATGCCGCCCGTGGGAAAGTCGGGTCCGGGCACGTATTCGATCAGGTCCTCGGAGGTGAGGTCCGGGTTCTCGATCAGCGCCAGCGTGGCGTCCACGACTTCGCCCAGGTTATGGGGCGGAATGTTCGTCGCCATGCCCACGGCGATGCCGCCTGCGCCATTGACCAGCATGTTGGGAAAGCGGGCGGGCAGAACGGTCGGCTCGCGGTCTTTGCCATCGTAATTGTCTTGGAAATCAACGGTGTCCTTGTCGATATCAGCCAGAAGATAGGCCGCGGGCTTGTCCATGCGGACTTCCGTATAGCGCATCGCGGCGGGATTATCGCCGTCCATGGAGCCAAAATTGCCTTGCCCGTCGAGCAGGGGCAGCGACATGGAGAAATCCTGCGCCATCCGCACCAATGCGTCATAGATCGCGCTGTCGCCATGCGGGTGGTATTTGCCCATCACATCGCCCACGGCGCGCGCGGATTTGCGGTAGGGCTTGTCGTGGCTGTTTCCGGCCTCGTGCATCGCGTAAAGGATGCGCCGGTGCACGGGTTTCAGCCCGTCGCGCAGGTCGGGAATTGCGCGGCTCACGATCACCGACATCGCATAATCGAGATAGGAGGTTTTCATCTCCTCCTCGATCGAGATGCGCGGCCCTGTATAGGGCGGCTTCTCGGGCGCGTTTTCGTCCATGTTCTCAGGGGGTTGGGGCGTATCGCTCAACGTGCACCTGCCTTGCTTGCCATGCTCAATATCTTGTGTGAAAGACTATATCAGAGGGCGGATATAGGGTGCAATGACCCATCGGCTGGTCGACGTTATCCCCTCGCTGGATGATATCAACCACCTGATTTTAAATGAAATTAATTAGGCGGCCAGCAACGCGGTGACCGCCCAAATGCCGAGAAGGGCCCACACGGGCCAAGTGGGCAGTTTTTACGGGATGATGCGTGTATATTTCATACCTTCGAGCGAGGCCCCGGCCAGAAGCCCGGCCTGACCGAAGATCACAGCATTTACCGGCGCGACAGAGGTGGTTGTCTCGGCGCGGATATTCTCGCCCTGATCGCGGAAGACATATTCAACATCCGCACCAGCGGCCCAGCCTGAGGAGCGCCGGAAACCTGCAAGCGCCTCATCGGTCATGAAAAACAGTACGTGGGCGAATTGCTGCGCACCAATTTGTAACCCGATGCTGCCTTTGGTGGCGGAATAGTAATCCACCGTAGCACCGTTGATCTGCAACGCGCCGCGCCCGTAGCCGCCGCCGATGCCAAGCCCGGCCTCGGTGACCAATGGCATCACCAGGATACCTGTCGACTTGCTGGCCAGATCCTGCGTGCCGGGGAAGTTGGAGTAGAGGTAGTTCAGTGTGGCATCGACGCGCGCGTCGATCACTTGGGGGCCAGGACTGCCAATACCGTTGCCACATGCTGCCATCGTGGTGAGGCCGGTTGCCGCTGCGCCCAGCATAACCCCGCGTCTGGTGAGATTGCTCATAATATATGCCTGTTTGTTGCCTGATACATGTACATGCCAGGCGTTCGGGCGCCCGATTTGAGCAAAATTATAGGCGGAAGAGCGCGCAATGTCACCCCGTTTTGCACGTTTTAGGCGAGATCGCGCCGCTCAGGCGCGGGCTTTGGCCAGGCGCCGGGCCATGGCGGGGGCGAAATAGGTCAGGATTCCGTCGCAACCTGCGCGTTTGAAGGCCATGAGGCTTTCTTCCATCGCCTTGTCGCCGTCAATCCAGCCGTTTTGTGCGGCGGCCATGATCATCGCGTATTCGCCCGACACCTGATAGGCAAATGTGGGCGCGCCGAACGTCTCTTTCGCGCGGCGGCAAATGTCGAGATAGGGCATGCCGGGTTTCACCATCACCATATCCGCGCCCTCTGCGAGGTCGCGCTCGATCAGGCGCATCGCCTCATCGGTATTGGCCGGGTTCATCTGGTAGGTCCGTTTGTCGCCCTTCAAGGCGCCTGATGCGCCCACCGCATCGCGGAAGGGGCCGTAAAAGGCGCTGGCATATTTGGCAGCATAGCTCAGAAGCATCACATTGCGGTGGCCCGCACCCTCAAGCGCTTGCCGGATTGCTCCGATGCGCCCATCCATCATGTCCGAGGGGCCGATGATATCCACACCCGCCTCGGCCTGGCTCAGCGCTTGGCGCATCAGAGCCTCGACCGTTTCATCGTTGATGATCTCGCCATCCACCACGAACCCGTCATGGCCGGTATCCGAGTAGGGGTCGAGCGCCACGTCGGTCATGATTGAAATTTCGGGCACAGCCGCCTTGATCGCGCGGGTGGCGCGGTTGCTGAGATTGTCGGGGTTCCACGCCTCGGCGCAATCTGCGGTGCGGTTGTTGGCATCGGTGTAGGGAAAGAGGCAAATCACGGGGATGTCCAGATCGGCGGCTTCGCGCGCGGCTTCGACCACCTTATCCACGCTGCGGCGCAGGACGCCGGGCATGGAGGGCACTGGCTCCTCGATCCCCTCGCCACTCCGCACAAAGACTGGCCAGATGAAATCCGACGCACTCAGGCTGTTCTCGGCCACCAGCGCGCGAATGGACGCGTTTTGGCGCGTGCGGCGCAGGCGTGTGGCGGGGAAGGGGGCTTGGGTCGGGCGCATTGGGCAATTCCTTATCGGGGTGGCATTTAAGTGCCATGTAAATTGCCGCATCTCAAGGGGTAGGAATTGCCGCGCGGCGGCGGTATGAGAGGCGCTCAAGGCAATCGCGGGCAGGCCATGGACTGGTACATCACCGTTTTCGAACTCATCGACATGCGCAGTTTCAGTAACCTTTGGTTCTGGATTGCCCTGGCTGTGCTATGGTCCACCGTCAGCCATTGGGTTTTGGGGGTGCCGTGGGATCTCGTGATCCGCGCCCGCAAGCAGCAGGGCCAAGCGCTTGAGGATATGGAGACGCTGGTGCGGATTAACGTTGACCGCACCCTCTATATCGCGCGGGAATCGGGGCTATTGCTCGCCGCGTTCGGGTTTTTCCTGCTGACGGTTCTGGTGCTCATGGGGTTCGTATACAAACGTGAATTCGCCCAAGCTGTGTTCTTGCTGGGCGTGCCTGTGGGGATCGTGTGGCTTTTGTCCGTGGCCACCGCCACCCGGATCGAGGCGCAGGCGCTCGAGGGCGAGGCGTTGATCAAGCGGCTGCACAAGCATCGCACGATTGTGCAGCTTATCGGGGTCGTGTCGATCTTCATTACCGCGATGTGGGGGATGCTTCAAAACCTCTCGGCCTCGGTCCTCGGAATCTGAGGGCGCTGGGATGGCTGGACCTGCTTCCCTGACAGTGTCAGGCGCGCCCGAAGGGTTTGACGCGCAGCTCGTCCTCAAAGAGGCCGCAAACGGTGGCGTGATCCATGTGGCGCGCGATGACAAGCGCATGGCGGCCATGGCGTCGGCGCTCAGGTTCTTCGCCCCCGAATTGCCGGTCTTGATGTTTCCCGGCTGGGATTGCCTGCCTTATGATCGCGTGTCGCCCAATGCCGATATCTCGGCCACGCGGATGGCGACGCTGGCCACGCTTGTGCATGGCGGGCCCTCCGAGTTTGTCCTGCTGACCACGCTCGGGGCCGCGATGCAACGTATCCCGCCGCGCGATGTGCTGCGTGAGGCCGCGTTTTCCGCGCAGGTGAACCAACAGATCGACGAGGCCGCTTTGCGCGCCTTTCTCGTGCGGATGGGGTTTGTGCAATCCCCCACGGTGACCGAGCCCGGAGATTACGCCGTGCGCGGCGGGATCATCGACATCTTCCCGCCGGGGCCGGGCGGGCCTGTGCGGCTCGACCTCTTTGGCGATGTGCTCGACGGTATCCGCCGGTTCGATCCCGCGACACAGCGCACCACCGCGCAGCTTCAGGCGATCGAGCTTGCCCCGGTCTCCGAGGTGATCCTCGACGACGCCGGCATCACCCGGTTTCGGCAAAACTACCGGATCGAGTTCGGCTCGGCCGGCACGGATGATCCGCTTTACGAGGCGGTGAGCGCCGGGCGCAAACATCAAGGCGTGGAGCATTGGCTGCCGTTTTTCTACGAGCGCCTTGAGACTTTGATGGATTACCTGCCGGGCGCGCCTGTCGTGATGGACGACGCACTCACCCCTTCGCGGCTGGCGCGTTGGGACAGTATCGCGGATCAACACGATGCGCGTCGCCATGCGCTGAGCGCCAAGGGGCCCAGTGATAGCGTCTATAAACCCGTGCCGCCGGAGCTGCTCTACCTGAATGACTCGGCATGGACCCAAGCCCTTGCGCCGCGCCGTGCCGTGCAGTTATCCGTCCTGCCGCAAGCCACGGGTGTGGGTGTCACGGATGCCGGGGGGCGTATCGGGCGCAGCTTCGCGCCCGAGCGACAGCAGGAATCCATCAGCCTTTTCGGCGCTTTGAAGGAACATATCACCGCGCAAATGGTCAAGGGGCCGGTGTTGCTGGCAAGCTACTCCGAGGGTGCGCGCGAGCGTATGGAGGGCCTTCTGGCGGATGAGGGCCTCCTTGGGCCTGTCACGGTCAAATCCGCCAAGCGGGTGGGCAAATCCGGCCTCCATCTGGCCGTTTGGGGCGTTGAGCAGGGGTTTGAAGGTCCGATGGGCCACGGTCACCTCACCGTCATCGCAGAACAGGATATCCTGGGCGACCGCCTCATCCGCGCGCCCAAACGCCGCCGCCGCGCCGAGAATTTCCTGACCGAGGCCAACGCGCTCAGCCCCGGTGATCTGATCGTGCATGTGGATCATGGGGTGGGGCGGTATCACGGGCTTGAGGTGATCACGGCGCTCGGGGCGGCACATGAATGTCTCGTGCTGGAATATGCAGAGAATTCAAAACTGTATCTGCCCGTCGAGAACATCGAACTGCTGAGCAAATTCGGCCACGAAGAGGGGCTTCTGGACAAGCTTGGCGGTGGTGCGTGGCAATCGAAAAAGGCCAAGCTCAAAGAGCGGATCCGCGAGATGGCCGATAAGCTCATCCGCCTCGCTGCCGAACGTGCCTTGCGCACCGCCCCCGTGCTGGATCCCGAGCATCACGCGTGGGAGGAGTTTTCCGCCCGATTCCCGTATGAGGAAACCGACGACCAATTGCGCGCCATCGAGGACGTGATGGCCGACCTGCAGGCGGGCACCCCGATGGATCGCCTGATCTGCGGCGATGTGGGCTTCGGCAAGACCGAAGTGGCCATGCGTGGGGCCTTTGCGGCGGCGATGTCCGGCCTGCAGGTGGCCGTGATCGCGCCCACGACCTTGCTTGCGCGCCAGCATTACAAGAGCTTCGCCGAGCGGTTCCGCGGCTTTCCCATCACCGTCCGGCCCCTGTCGCGTTTTGTCAGCGCCAAGGAGGCCGCAGCGACCCGCGAGGGCCTTGCGCGCGGTCAGGTCGATATCGTCGTCGGCACCCATGCGCTTTTGGCCAAATCCATCCGCTTCGCCAATCTTGGCCTTCTGGTGATCGACGAAGAGCAACGCTTCGGCGTCAGCCACAAGGAGCGCCTGAAGGCCCTGCGTTCGGACGTGCATGTGCTTACGCTCTCTGCGACACCCATTCCCCGCACATTGCAGCTTAGCCTCTCCGGCGTGCGTGACCTCAGCATCATCGGCACGCCCCCCGTCGACCGCCTCTCGATCCGCACCTATGTGAGCGAGTTCGACACAGTCACCATCCGCGAGGCGCTTCTGCGCGAGCATTACCGCGGTGGGCAAAGCTTTTACGTGGTCCCGCGCATCACCGACCTGCCCGAGATCGAAGCGTTTTTGGAAAACCAAGTGCCTGAGCTGAACTACCTCATCGCCCATGGCCAGATGGCGGCGGGCGAGCTCGACACCCGTATGAACGCCTTCTACGACGGTAAATACGACATCCTTCTGGCCACAACAATTGTCGAATCCGGCCTCGATATCCCCACAGCCAACACGATGGTCATCCATCGCTCGGATATGTTCGGCCTGAGCCAACTCTACCAGATCCGGGGGCGGGTAGGCCGCTCCAAAACGCGCGCCTACGCTTACCTGACAACCAAACCGCGGATGAAACTCACCACCACGGCGCAAAAACGCCTCCGCGTGCTCGGAAGCCTCGATACGCTCGGTGCAGGCTTTACGCTGGCCTCCCAGGATCTCGACATTCGCGGCGCGGGCAACCTTCTGGGCGAGGAGCAATCCGGCCAGATGCGCGACGTGGGCTACGAGCTTTACCAATCCATGCTGGAAGAGGCGATTGCCAAGATCAAAGCGGGCGAGATGGAAGGCCTCAGCGAGGCCGATACGCAATGGGCGCCACAAATCAACCTCGGCGTGCCGGTGCTGATCCCCGAGGATTACGTGCCCGATCTTGATGTGCGCCTCGGCCTCTACCGGCGGCTCAGCGGCCTGCAAAGCAAGGTGGAGTTGGAAGGCTTCGCCGCTGAGCTCATTGACCGTTTCGGCAAACTGCCCAAGGAAGTGAACATGCTCATGCTCGTCGTGCGCATCAAATCGATGTGCAAAAAGGCGGGCATCGCCAAGCTCGATGGCGGCCCAAAAGGCGCCACGCTCCAGTTCCACAACGATAAATTCGCCTCGCCTGAGGGCCTTGTAGAGTTCATCGAAGAGCAAAATGGCCTCGCGAAACTCCGCGACAACAAGATCGTCGTGCGGCGCGATTGGCGCAAGGAATCCGACAAGATCAAAGGTGCGTTCGCCATCGCGCGCGATCTGGCCGAAAAAGTCATCGCCGCGAAGAAAAGCCGCAAGAAGGCCTGACCGCGTCTCTTGCTTCTTCTTAGTCCAAATACTCAAAAAAACGCCCAAGCACGCGCTACCCTCGCTCCCGAGATGCCCGGCCCGCCACAGGGCGACACCCCACAAAACCAGCGCGCCGTAAGGCGCTCCTTTGGATCAGGTGTCGGTCTGCTGCGTCGCCTTGAAGGCCTTGATGCGCGCAACAAGCATGGCGCGCGCCTTGATGTTTGCGCGCCGGACGCGCACGGCTGTGAGAAACGCCTCCTCGGCGGTTTGCGATGTGGCCCCCATCAGATTGGCCAGATCATCGACGATCCGCTCATCCCCGGTCAGTTCTTCGGCTTTGAGCGCCTCTTGCGCCAATTGGTCCGCGAGATCTTCGGCAACCCCCATCGCTCAGCGCGTCCCTTCCGTCAGGCGGCGCTTCACATAACCGGTGACGTTGTTGATCATCACATCCATATGGGGCTCTTCAAAGAAATGCCCCGCACCGTCCAACTCGTCATGCTGCACGGTGATGCCCTGCTGCTCGTGCAGCTTATTCACCAGCGTGGTCGTGTCTGCCGGTGGGGCCACGCGATCATTCGTCCCATTGATGATGAGGCCGGACGCCGGGCAGGGCGCGAGGAAGGAAAAGTCGTACATGTTGGCGGGCGGCGACACAGAAATGAAGCCTGTGATCTCCGGGCGGCGCATCAAAAGCTGCATCCCGATCCACGCACCGAATGAAAAGCCTGCGACCCAGCAATGCTTGGAGTTGGCGTTCATCGATTGTAGATAATCCAGAGCGGAGGCTGCATCGCTCAACTCGCCTACGCCCTGATCATATTCGCCCTGAGAGCGTCCCACGCCGCGGAAATTGAACCGCAGCACGGTAAAGCCCATGTTGTAGAAGGCGTAATGCAGGTTGTAGACAACCTTGTTGTTCATCGTCCCGCCAAACTGCGGATGGGGATGCAGCACGATGGCGATCGGCGCGTCCTTTTCCTTTTGCGGGTGATATCGCCCTTCCAGGCGGCCTTCTGGGCCGGGAAAGATAACTTCGGGCATGGAAAGTCCTTTTGCGTCTCGGTGCGAGCTTGGCTTGACGGCGGAGGCTGCGAACCTTAGAATTATTCTAAATTGAACGGGGCGGGCGGATGCTGAGCCCCCCGTGGATTAGCAAGCGAGATAAGCGCTGCATGCGGCGGCGTCAATCTTTTCGCACGAAGCATGAGAAGGGGGACGGCGCGTTGAAACTGAGCACGAAGGGGCGATACGCCATGGTGGCGCTCTCGGATATCGCTCTTCAGCCCGAGGGAACCCTTGTCACGCTGGGCGATATCTCGCGGCGGCAGGACATATCGCTGCCCTATCTGGAGCAGCTGTTCGTGAAATTGCGCCGGGCCGAACTGGTGACGTCCGTGCGTGGCCCGGGCGGTGGATACAGGCTGGCGCGTGCGCCGTCGGACATCCGCGTGGTCGAGGTCTTGTCGGCCGTCGATGAGACGGTGGACGCGATGCACAAAGGGGCAGGTGCGTCCGGTGCGGCCTCGGGCACACGGGCGCAATCCATGACCAACCGGCTTTGGGAGGGCCTCAGCGCGCAGGTCTACGTCTTCTTGCACCAGACACGGCTGAGCGATGTGGTCGGCAATTCTCTGGCGCCTTGTCCGGCAGTGCCCACGCTCTTTGCCGTGGTGGACGAGGAATGAGGGGCGGCGTGCCCGCATGGCTCGTATGAGGGTCTATCTCGATCACAATGCCACGGCGCCTTTGCGCCCAGAGGCGCGTGCGGCCATGCTGGAGGCGATGGATATCTGCGGCAACCCGTCCAGTGTCCACGGCGAGGGGCGTGCGGCCAAGGGCCTGATCGAGCGCGCCCGCGCGCAGGTCTCCGCAGCCCTCGGCGCGGATGGGGCGGATATCATCTTTACCTCTGGTGCGACCGAGGCGGCGGCGCTGGCTTGCGCGGGCCGGGACCTCTCCGGCGCGGCCGTGGAGCATGACGCGGTGCGCGCGTGGATCACCGAGGATCTGGCCGTGGCGCGATCGGGTGCCGTCGCTGTGCCGAATCCGGCGATGTCGGTCCTGCAATTGGCCAATTCTGAAACGGGCGTCCTTCAGCGCCTTCCTGAAGGGCTGGCGGTGTCGGATATGACGCAGGCCCTTGGCAAGATTGCCTTCGCGTTCAATTGGAGCGGTGCCCAGATGGGGCTGATTTCGGCTCATAAGCTGGGCGGCCCCAAGGGGATTGGAGCGCTTGTCGTGCGGCGCGGCACGGAGGTTGCGGCGCAGATCCGGGGCGGTGGGCAAGAGATGGGGCGGCGCTCCGGCACGGAAAACATCATTGGAATCGCAGGGTTCGGGGCCGCAGCTGAGGCTGCCGCGCGCGATTTGCAGACGGGCGTTTGGGCGCGTGTGGAAAAACTTAGAAACATTCTAGAAAAGACTATTGCGGATGCCTCGAAAGAGACTATTTTTGTCGGGTATGACGAAAAGCGGCTGCCGAATACGAGCTGCATGATCACGCCTGGATGGAAGGGCGAGACGCAAGTGATGGCCATGGACCTCGCGGGGTTCGCCATTTCGGCGGGCAGCGCGTGTTCCAGCGGCAAGGTCAAGGCGAGCAATGTGCTCTTGGCCATGGGATTTGACGGGGAGGCGGCCGGTTCGGCCATTCGGGTGTCGCTAGGCCCCGAGACGACCCAGGAAGATGTGATGCGATTTGCCGAAGCTTGGGCAACGCGTGCAAGTAAACACCGCGCCCGTGCGGCGTGATGAAAGGGAGACAGCTATGACGGTTTTGGATGACACACAGGTCAAGGACGGCGTTGATCAGGAGACGGTCGATGCGGTCCGCGAAGTGGGCGGTGCTTACAAACATGGCTGGTCGACGGATATCGAGATGGAGTTCGCGCCGAAGGGCCTTACTCCCGATATCGTAAAGCTGATTTCAGAGAAAAACGAAGAGCCGGAATGGATGCTGGAATGGCGTCTGGAGGCCTATGCCCGCTGGCTCACCAAGCAAGAGCCTGACTGGGCCATGGTCGATTATCCCGAGATCGATTTTCAGGACCAGTATTACTACGCCCGTCCCAAATCCATGGCGGTAAAGCCGAAGTCTCTGGATGATGTGGACCCCAAGCTGCTTGCGACCTACGCAAAGCTTGGTATCCCTTTGAAAGAGCAGATGATTCTCGCTGGTGTCGAGGGCGCGGAAGACATCCCCGCCGAGGGGCGCAAAGTGGCCGTCGATGCGGTGTTCGATTCCGTCTCGCTGGGTACCACGTTCCAGAAAGAGCTGATGGAAGCGGGCGTGATCTTTTGCTCCATCTCCGAGGCGATCCGCGACCACCCCGAGCTTGTGAAGAAGTATCTCGGCTCGGTCGTTCCGGTGTCGGACAATTTCTACGCCACGCTGAACAGCGCGGTATTCTCGGACGGCTCGTTCGTCTATGTGCCGCCCGGCGTGCGGTGCCCGATGGAGCTGAGCACCTATTTCCGCATCAATGCGGAAAACACAGGCCAGTTCGAGCGGACTTTGATCATTGCCGATAAAGGCAGCTATGTCAGCTACTTGGAAGGCTGCACCGCGCCGCAACGTGATGAGAGCCAGCTTCACGCGGCGGTCGTCGAGATCATCATCGAAGAAGATGCCGAGGTGAAATACTCCACCGTTCAGAACTGGTATCCCGGGGATGAGAACGGCAAGGGCGGGATCTATAATTTCGTGACCAAGCGTGCCGACTGCCGGGGCGACCGGGCCAAGGTGATGTGGACGCAGGTCGAGACAGGGTCTGCCGTGACGTGGAAATACCCGTCCTGTATCCTGCGCGGCGACGATTCACAGGGCGAATTCTATTCCATCGCCATCGCCAACAACATGCAGCAAGCCGATACCGGCACCAAGATGATCCATCTGGGCAAGCGCACCAAGTCGCGCATCGTGTCTAAGGGCATCAGCGCGGGCAAGGCACAGAACACCTATCGCGGTTTGGTCAGCATGCACCCCAAGGCCAAGGAATCGCGGAACTACACCCAATGCGACAGCCTTCTGATTGGTGATAAATGCGGGGCGCATACGGTGCCTTACATCGAGGTGCGCAACAACTCGTCCCGCGTGGAGCATGAGGCGACCACCTCCAAGGTGGATGACGATCAAATGTTCTACTGCCGCGCGCGCGGCATGGACGAGGAGGAGGCCGTGGCTCTCGTGGTCAACGGGTTCTGCAAGGACGTGCTTCAGGCGCTGCCAATGGAATTTGCCATGGAAGCGCAACAGCTTGTGGCGATCTCGCTCGAAGGCTCCGTGGGCTGACCCAATGGCTGTCTTTGCGATCATAGGGCCTGCGCAGTGGGTGCGGGGATGAGCGACATTGTCTTGCCCTTGCCCGAGCAGACGGATGCGGGGTATTTCGACCTTGCCGCTGCCCACGCCGCTTTGGACGAGGGGGCGCCCGTGGCGTTCCCGCCGTTCGAGGTGTTGCATGTGCCGGGGATGGGTCTGAACCTGTGTCTCAACTTTGCCCGTGATCCGATCCAGAACGCGTGGCGTCGGGGGGAGTTCTTTGAGCAAGAAGAGCTGGCCTTGCTATCTAGTCATGTTAAGAGTGGCGCGCATGTCATTGATATTGGAGCGAATGTGGGAAATCACCCTCTCTATTTCGCAACCTGTATGAAGGCGAAGCGCGTGGTGGTGGTGGAGCCCAATCCGCTGGCGATGGCGCCCTTGATGGCCAATGTTCTGATCAACCGACTTGATGGCGTGATTGACCTCTCGGCGCTTGGCGTGGGCCTGTCGGACATATCTGAGGCGGGTTACGGCATGAAGCGCCACGACAAGAACCTCGGGGCGACCAAGATGTTCGCGGGCAAGGGCGCGATGCAGGTCCATGCGGGTGATGATCTGTTTGACGGTGAGACGCCTGATTTGATCAAGGTCGACGTGGAAGGCATGGAAATGAAAGTGCTTTGCGGGCTGGAAGGTCTGATTTCCGAGTATCGCCCCGTGATCCTCATTGAAGTGGACGGTGCGAATGATGCGGCGTTTCAGGACTGGCGCGCGGCCCATCGCTACGCCGAGGCGGCCGCTGTGCGTCATAGCCGTAAGAACTGTAACTATCTTTTGTTGCCAGAGGGTTGAGAGATGGCCTTGGTAGCAAAGAACACGAGTGGACCGGGGCGCGCATGAGCGGTGCGGCGATCATAGAACGGCCCGAGCTGACCCTGCCACCGGCGGAGGCGGCGCATGTGCGCAGCGCGTATGCCGATGCGGATGTGATCCTTGAGTATGGCTCGGGCGGATCGACCATCGTGGCGTCGGAGTTGCCCGGCAAGACAGTCTTCTCGGTCGAGAGCGATCAGGCCTGGGCCGAGATGATGCAAACCTATCTGGCGCAGAACGCACCCGCGTCTGCCACGCGGGTCGATGTGATCTGGGCCGATGTTGGCCCCACCAAGGAATGGGGCTATCCGCAGACAAACAAGGGTTGGCGGCGCTTTGCCGACTATCCATTGGGTGTATGGGAGCTGCCGGAGTTCAAGCAGCCCGATGTGGTGCTGGTTGACGGGCGGTTCCGCGCGGGCTGCGTCATGGCAACGGCATTTTTGACCAAAGGGCCGGTGCGCCTTCTGGTCGATGATTACAAGCGGCGCAAATACTATCACAAGGTCGAGGAGTTCCTCGGCACCCCCCGTCTGATCGGGCGAATGGCGGAGTTCGACGTGCATCCGATGCCCGTGCCCGCCACCCGCCTGCGAAAGATTTTCACAATGATGACCCGGCCCTGAGCGGCCTTCACGAGATTAACGTAAGAGGAAAAATAAATGCTTGAGATCAATAACCTACATGTCGATCTTGAAGAAGAAGACAAGACAATCCTGAAAGGTGTGAACCTGAGTATCGCGGGCGGCAGCGTCCATGCGATCATGGGGCCTAACGGCTCGGGCAAGTCCACGCTGTCCTACGTGCTCTCGGGCAAGGATGGCTACACGGTGACCAAGGGTTCGGCCACGCTTGAGGGTGCGGATATCCTTGACATGGAGCCGGAAGAGCGCGCCTCGGCAGGGCTTTTCCTTGCATTTCAATACCCGGTCGAAATCCCCGGCGTGGGCAACATGACCTTCCTGCGCACCGCCGTGAACGCACAACGCAAGGCGCGCGGCGAGGAGGAGATGAGTGCCGCTGATTTCCTCAAGGTGATCCGCGCCAAGGCGAAGGATCTCAAGATCGACGCGGATATGCTCAAGCGCCCCGTCAATGTGGGCTTCTCGGGCGGTGAGAAAAAGCGCAACGAAATCCTTCAGATGGCCATGCTGGAGCCGAAGATGTGCATTCTCGACGAGACCGATTCCGGCCTTGACGTGGATGCGATGAAGCTGGTGTCGGACGGTGTGAACGCGCTGCGCGATGCGGGTCGTGGTTTTCTGGTTATCACGCATTATCAACGCCTTCTGGACCATATCAAACCTGATTTCGTGCACATCATGGCGGATGGCCGGATCGTGAAGTCCGGCGGGCCCGAGCTTGCGCTTGAGGTTGAGAAGAACGGCTATGCAGATATTCTGACGGAGGTGGCGTAATGGCCGCTGTGCAGAAAAAACCTGAGGTGACCGAGGCGCGCCTTGGCGCGGTGAGCATTCCCACCGGCGGTGCGTGGGCCAGTGCGGCCCGCGCGGATGCGCTGGCGCGGGTGCGGGCGATGGGTCTGCCCGACCGGCGCGACGAATATTGGAAATTCACGCGTCCCGATACGTTGGTGCAGGCCGAGGCACCGCGTGCGGCGCTCTTTGATCCGAATGAGGCGCCGATGTTCGACGGCGTGGACCGGCTGCGCATCGTTTTTGTCGATGGCGTGTTCGATGCGGCGCAAAGTGATGATCTGAGCCTTGAGGGCGTCTCCATCGAGCGGCTGAGTGATGCGGCCGAGGCGGATATCCATTGGGCCAAGGACCTTTACGGCGTGCTTGAGACACGTGGGCAAGACCCTGTTGCACGGTCCCTTGCGGCGCTCAACACGGCGGCTGCGACAGACGGGATAGTGATCCATGTGACCGGCAAAGCCGCGAAGCCGATCCACCTGCGCTATCTGCATGCGGATGAGACATCGGACGCGATCCTGCACCATCTTGTGAAGCTGGAACCGGGCGCGGATGTGACCATCCTCGAGAGTGGCCCGGCCGCCGCGCGGTTCAACAAATGTATGGAAATCGACATCGCGGACGGCGCAGCCTTCCACCATGTGCGGACCCAAGGACGCGACCATAAGCGGCGTGCGGTCACGCATATGTTCACCCGTCTGGGCAATGAATCCGCGTTCAAATCCTTCACCATGACGGCCAATGGGGTGCTCACGCGCAACGAGTGCATCATCGAGCTGACCGGGGATGACGCGAAAGCGCATGTCTCAGGGGCCGCGATGGGGGACGGTGATTTCCATCATGACGACACCGTGTTCATCACCCATGACGCCGAGCGCTGCGAGAGCCGTCAGGTTTTCAAGAAGGTGCTGCGCAACGGGGCCACAGGTGTGTTTCAAGGCAAGATTCTCGTCAAGGCGGGCGCGCAAAAGACCGATGGCTACCAGATCAGCCAGTCGCTTTTGCTGGATGGCGACAGCCAGTTTCTGGCCAAGCCCGAGTTGGAGATTTATGCGGATGACGTGATCTGCTCGCATGGCTCGACCTCGGGCGCGATTGACGAAGAGGCACTCTTTTACCTGCGGGCACGCGGCGTGCCGGAGGGGCCTGCGACGGACCTTCTGACCCTGTCGTTTCTGGCCGAGGCGGTGGACGAGATCGAAGATGACGGTCTGCGCGAGGAGGTCACGGGCCTGCTGGCCGGCTGGCTGGAGCGTCGGCGCGGCTGATGCCTGTCTCTTCCGATATCGTAGCGACCTATAGGGGGCCGGGCCGCGTCATGCGGCGGCAACTCGATATGGGCGAGAATGAAGGCCGCGCGCTTGCGATCCTTATGGGCAGTTGCGCGCTGGTCTTCATTTCGCAGCTTCCCAAGCTCGCCCGGCAGGCCCATCTGGAGGGGGTGGAGCTGAACGGGCTGCTGGGGGCTTCGCTGTTCTCGTGGCTTTTCATCGCCCCGTTGCTGCTTTACGTGGTCGCGTTGATCAGCCATGGGATAGCCAAGCTTTTCGGCGGTCGGGGCACTGGGTTTGGCGCACGAATGGCGCTTTTCTGGTCGTTTCTGGCGGCATCACCACTCTTGCTTTTGTACGGGCTTGTGGCCGGGTTTATCGGGGCGGGGCCTCAAATGACCATCGTCGGCGTGGTTTGGTGGGTGGTTTTGGTGCTCTTTTGGGCGCTCAGCCTGAAAGAGGCGGAATGGGGACGTAAATGAACGCAGGCTTGATGCAGGATCTGGTGCTCCAAACGCTTACCGCGCCACGCGCGGCGGCAGGGCGGCTGATGGCGGTGGGCCTGCCGCTGCAATGGCTTTGGATGGCGCTGGCACTGATGTGCATCCTCAACGCGATCGTTTATTCGATCTCGCTGATGCTTGTGCCTGTCGTCGATCCGGTCACGGGAACGCAGCTTGTGCCGGGCATGTTCCAGTCGCCCTTTGTCTTTGCGGGCTTTCTCGGCGTGGCGCTGGTCTTGACCGTGCTGATGCTGGGCTGGGTCGGGCGCGGCATGGGCGGGCAGGCGCAGACGGGCGATCTTTTGGTGCTCATCGTGTGGATGCAGGTTCTGCGCCTCGGGGTGCAGCTTGTGATGCTGGTGGTGGCGCCGGTCGCCCCGGTTCTGGGCGCATTTTTTATCGTCGTGGCCTCGTTCTGGGGGCTGGTCATTCTATGTGTCTTCATTCAGGCCGCGCATCGGTTCGAGACTGTGTTCAAAGCGGTCTTGGTGTTGATCGTCGCCGTTCTGGCCATGGCGGCTGGATTGTCGCTCGTTCTCGGTGCCGTGGGCACCGCAATTCCCGGAGGCAGTTAGCATGCTTGATATCAGGAAAGTGCGGGCGGATTTCCCCATCCTGAGCCGCGAGGTGAACGGCAAGCCGCTGATCTATCTCGACAGCGGCGCGTCGGCGCAAAAGCCGCAGGTTGTGATTGACGCGATCACCCGCGCCTATTCCGAGGAATACGCCAACGTCCACCGGGGCCTGCACTACCTCAGCAATCTCGCGACCGAGAAATATGAGGGTGTGCGCGGCATCATCGCGCGCTTCCTCGGCGTGGCGGATGAGCGGCAGATCGTGCTGAATTCGGGCACCACCGAGGGGATCAACATGGTCGCCTATGGCTGGGCCATGCCGCGGTTCGAGGCGGGTGATGAGATTGTGCTGAGCGTGATGGAGCATCACGCGAATATCGTGCCCTGGCATTTCCTGCGCGAGCGGCAGGGGGCTGTGCTCAAATGGGTCGATGTGGACGCGGCGGGCGGTCTGGACGCGCAGGCGGTGATCGACGCGATCGGCCCGCGCACCAAGCTGGTGGCGATCTCGCACCTGTCCAACGTTCTGGGCACCAAGGTCGATGTGAAGGCGATTTGTGCCGCGGCGCGCGAAAAGGGCGTGGCGGTGCTGGTCGATGGCAGCCAGGCGGCCGTGCATATGCCTGTCGATCTGGACGATCTGGGCTGTGATTTCTATGCCGTGACGGGCCACAAGCTTTACGGGCCGTCAGGCTCGGGCGCGATCTTCGTGCGCTCGGACAGGATGGCCGAGATGCGGCCCTTCCTCGGCGGTGGCGACATGATCCGCGATGTGCACCGTGATACTGTGATCTATAACGACCCGCCGATGAAGTTCGAGGCCGGCACGCCGGGCATCGTGCAGACCATCGGGCTGGGCGTTGCGCTTGAGTATATGATGGGTCTGGGGATGGAGAATATCGCCGCCCATGAGGACAGTCTGCGCGACTATGCGGTGGAGCGGCTGAGCGGCCTGAACTGGCTTCAGCTGCAAGGCACTCAGGCCGACAAGGCCGCGATCTTCAGCTTCACGCTGGACGGGGCAGGGCATGCGCATGACATCTCCACAATTCTCGACAAAAAGGGCGTGGCCGTGCGTGCGGGGCAGCATTGCGCGCAACCCTTGATGGAGCATATGGGCCTCACCGCCACCTGCCGCGCGTCCTTTGCGGTGTACAACACCGTCGAGGATGTCGATGTGCTGGTCGAGGCGCTGGAGCTTTGCCACGAGCTTTTCGCTTGACGGCGCATTTGGCGTTGCGAGCGGGGCTTCGGGCCGCTATATCCCGCGCCAGTGCACCTGTAGCTCAGCTGGATAGAGCGCTGCCCTCCGAAGGCAGAGGCCAGAGGTTCGAATCCTCTCAGGTGCGCCAAATAAGGGGTTTGGCAAAGCCAAACACCTCCCCGTTATCCTCCAAGCGCGCACATAAGGGGTTTGGCAAAGCCAAACAACTCGACAGAAGTTATCGTCGCACCCACAAGCGGCAGGCGTTTGCAAGGCAAATGCCGACAGCGGAGAGAATTGAAACTCGTCCTTTGGTTCAAGCTGTGCGAAAACGATCTTTACTAAACTGCACCCGAAGCGGATTCTATTGGTGTCGCCTGCAAAGTCTACTTTCCGGGACGGAGCGCCAATTCGCTGCAATCGCACACATGGCTGCTTTTGGCATAGCTCTGCTAACGACATTCTGAAAACAACAGGGTCGAAGGCTCGTCAGGCCAGCAACTCGGTCTCCTGATCCTCGATGAAGGCATAAGAGTGAGTGTTTATGTCGCCACTCCAACGCCAGATTGCGAGAAAACCCTCGGATCCGGTGCGAAAGGCATGCGGCATCAGGCTGGGATGATGGATCATGTCGCCCGCCCGTCGCATCCGGGTGTCATCGCCGGCTGTCCACAGCGCCTGTCCTGCAATAATGGCATAGGTCTCGTCAGCATCATGAATATGCAGCGGGTAATAGCTTTCGGGTCGCATATAAACCAAACCCAGCCTTACATCTGGTGCGGGGATCGGTCCATCTGGCCCCATCAGTGTCAACACGCTTATCATTGCGGCAATACTCTCTTCGGTATTCCCTTCGACGGGGTTTGAACCCCAGGGCAGGAAATTCTGTGCTGTCAGAACCGAGCGTGCTGTCGGGTGGGTACTGTCAGCCAAGACAGCGCGAATGCCCGCATCAAACAGGCAGGGCAGAACCGGGTCAAAGGCCACAGGCGATGGTGTCGCCAAAAGAGTTTTGGCCGTATGCGGCCCTTGCTGATCAGATTCGGTCTCGTAGACCTCCGCGATTGCCCGCAGCATGTCGTGAAAGATATTGTTTTGCACCATGGGGCACCTCGATTTTTGACTTATTTCGCGACGATGAAGCAAGTGCGTCAGCCTG
>ERZ887849.667-NODE-667-length-35638-cov-29.387601_pt1 | contig 35638 bp, 31 predicted proteins | sample MGYA00521267_ERZ887849 | MGnify/ENA primary metagenome ERZ887849 (study PRJEB32303, sample SAMEA104408601) | aquatic metagenome | biome: Brackish water; feature: Pelagic; material: water | place: Baltic Sea | collected 2014-06-06T16:11:00 | depth 2,863 m ... | reverse complement strand
GTTCGTTTCTGCCAAACACGTCGTTATGTGACACGTGACACAACGATACTGCTGCTCAGCTTGCACACGGGGCTACGTGCTAAGGAGATAGCAGCACTGCATGTTGGTGACGTGTACGACGACGAAGGCGCAGTACGCACACAGTTCACGCTCTCAGCAGCACAGACGAAAGGCGCTCGTACACGCACTGTGTTCGTCAACAAGCCGTTGGCTCAGCAGCTGAGCACGTACAGAGCTTGGCGGAGCACAGACGACGCAGCAGCAGCGCTGTTCCCCAGTCAGAAAGGTGGACACTTTTCAGCGAACACCATGTGTCAACTGTTCCTCAACATTTACAAGCAGTGTGGACTTATTGACGCTAGCAGTCACAGCGGCAGACGCACGTTTATCACACGCTTGGCGAACAAGGGCGTTGGTGTACGTACGTTGGCAGCACTGGCGGGGCATAGCAGCATACAGACGACACAACGATACATTGATGTCAACGATGCTCAATTGGCGAGCGCTGTGGAGTTACTTTAGTGTCATAATTAAGCTGTTTGTAGACACCGTACAGACAACTTCATTTTTTCTCAGACTTAGTGAAAAACTCACTGTATTCAGACATATGACAAGGACACGTAGTCTTAGGCCCAAACAACGAGGTTTATAGTGCGTAGACGTCGTATATTGCTCGCAGTGTTTGTGGTGGTTTCCTATTCTGTGGTGGGGTACGCCCTAAGCTACCTTATCTAAGATAGTCTCATAATTGGAGCTATGCTCCTTGTCTGCTCGCTGTAGTCGTTCTCTATTACCCCAACACTGCTCTCCGTATTGCGCACGATAATGAATACACAAACACATCCCTTGCACAGCATACGGAAAGCATAAGTAGCTCAAGCTGTACAAGCTGATTATTGACTTATGGTAGAAGTTGATGTGGGCTCAGCATGAAACTTGAGGATAGTGTAGAGCTGGATTAGTCATTCAGCGACTAACGTGCGGGGACGAGATGGCTCGGCGAATATTTCGTTGTAGAGGTTGCGGACATCGTCTGCGATTTGGCGCTCATACGTGCGGACGGTGTTTTGACCCTACTCCGCTCCGTAACCGAAGGTGGTTGCCAATAGGCGTTGCTTTGCTGATAGCCTTACTGTTAACTTATGTGCTTGTGTAACGTATGCATTCGTTGCCATCTTAGAAGCACATACAGCACGCCACTTCATAAAAGCGCACTGTTATCCTCATAGTAGTTCACGTTAGTTAATACGCAGTGCTTGCTCTAATCATTCGTCGGCGCTTAGGTTCGTCCGCTTAACTTCCCAACCTCGTCGCCAACACTCTGCTCGTTGCGTGTTTGCCGTAGTAGCTCTCAATAATCTGTACGCTTGTTCCCATATTGCGCGATATATCAAACACATTCACACGCCCTTTGCGCAGCATGTGCACAGCATAGAAATGACGTAAGCTGTAGAGCGAATACTTTTCGCCGTCAGCGCTGTGCGTCAAACCTTCACGCTCTAACAGAACGTTAAACTGGTCAATCAGCGTGATTATTGGCGTACCTTCTGCCATCTTAAACAAATAGTCGTTTGGCTTTTCACCACGTTCTTCAGCAGCTCGTTGCCACTCAGCTTGCCATCGTGCGTTGCGTTCCAGCGTTCTGTCCACATAACGATTTGCGTTGGAGCGTATGACAACGAAGCGTTTGCCCGTCTTGCCGTCAACGTTAAAGCCGTACAGTTCTCTGTCGTTCTCGTCCTTAAACTTCACTAAATCGCCCAAGCGCAATCCATTTGCTTCACCTACACGCAAGCCACTGTTCGCCAGCAGCAGCACATAGTCTCTGAGCAGTTCACGTGTGTAACGCCAGCGTTCGTTGTCTGTGTCACGTATCCAGCGCCGCATACCTACGTATAGTCTGCGATACTCTTCAGCAGTAAACGGTGGACGAGTACGATTAAGCTGTGCCTTGTAACGGAACTTTGGCAGTGGCGCATTGCCCCTATAGCCACGTTCGTGTGCAAACTTCAGCAGCGTCAGTGCGAAGGTTGTTTCCCATTCCAGTGTCTTATCTGCGGGATTTAGTTTGGCGTTGCGAGGTATTTTGTCTTTGGGCATACGAGCATAGTAATCACGCCGCCACTCAACATAATCCTTCAACACAGCGTCTGTAATCTTCTCAACAGTCTTAGCCCCACAGTACTCGTGCCAGAACTTACTCACACGCTGTATCTGACGCAGCATAAAGGGGCTTGTTTGCTGCCCCTTAGCGTTCTTCCCTCGCACATAGTCACCACGTAAGTGCTGCGCTTCACGCACACGCACATACTCGTTAATAACATCAGAAAAGCGTTTCTGCTGCGTCGGTAAATTCTGTTCTTTGCGAAACTCAAGCTCGTAATAAGCACGTACAGCACGTTCACGTGCTACTTCTAAGTCTCGTGTCTTAAGGCTCTTGTAGATGTAACGGCGATTGCCAGCGTAAAGACGAGCTTGGAAGATGCCGTTGCGTGTACTCAACAGCACCTTACCGTCTTTCAGACGTTCAGCATATTCCGCCGTCTCGTTGTCTGACAAATGCCTAACATCCAAGCCAAATCCACGTATTGACTAACATTTGCATAACATTTTATGCTTAGCAACTGGATGCTAAGCCATTGTTTTTAAAAGCTAAGCTAGCCTGCCATGACAATGTTTGAACTTCTTGCCCGAGCCGCAGGGGCAGTCGTCATTGCGGCCGGGATCGCCCCATGTCGTGGGATCAGCTTCGTCGAAACCGTCTCGGGGGGTGCCCGTCGGTGCATCGCCTGCCGGTGCGAGTGGTGCGGCCGCAGCCGCAGCCGGGTTGGCCCGCCGTTGCTGTTCGACCATCCGCTGCATCATCGACCGCTGCTCTTCCTCGGTCATCGGGCGGATCTGGGACAGTTTTTGCGTGACGTCACTGCGAAGACTATCAAGCAGGCTTTCAAACAGCTGGAAGCTTTCGGTCTTGTACTCATTCAGCGGATCACGCTGTGCGTAGCCACGGAAACCCACGACCGAACGAAGATGTTCAAGCGTCAAAAGATGCTCGCGCCACTTGGCGTCGATCGTCTGAAGCAGGATCTGCTTTTCGATGTTGCGCATGACCTCTGCGCCAAACGCCTCGGTCTTTTCTGCCATCAGCGCGTCCGCGGCCTTTTCAAGACGCTCGCGAATTTCGGCATCGTCGACACCTTCTTCGGCGGCCCATTCGGCGACAGGGACGTCAAGGCTCATCATCTCGCGAACGCGCGACTGAAGTTCCTCTGTATCCCACTGGTCGGCATAGCTGCGGGCGGGCATATGGGTGGCAACAAGGTCCTCGATGACTTGGTGCCGCATATCCTGAACAACCTCGGACAGGTCCGAGTTTTCCATGATCTCGCGGCGCTGCGAAAAGATGACCTTACGCTGCTCGTTCATCACGTCGTCAAACTTCAGCAACTGTTTACGGATGTCAAAGTTGCGGCCCTCGACCTTGGCCTGCGCGCGCTCAAGGCTCTTGTTCACCCAAGGGTGCACAATGGCCTCGCCGTCCTTCATGCCAAGGGTCGACAGGACCTTGTCCAGCCGCTCAGACCCAAAGATGCGCATCAGGTCGTCTTCAAGAGACAAGAAGAACGAGGAGCGCCCCGGATCACCCTGGCGGCCCGACCGGCCGCGCAGCTGGTTGTCGATCCGGCGGCTCTCGTGCCGCTCGGTGGCCAGAACGAAAAGGCCCCCGGCCTCGATTACCTTCTTCTTGTCATCTGTATGCTCTGCCTCGATCCTTGCGCGGACCTCGTCGGGGTGCAGTTGCGGATCGGCGGCGACGGCGGCCAGAACCTTCATCTCGACGTTTCCGCCCAGCTGAATGTCGGTCCCGCGACCGGCCATGTTGGTTGCAATGGTCACCGCGCCGGGCCGACCGGCGTCGGCCACAATCTGCGCTTCCTGTTCGTGCTGACGGGCATTCAGAACGTTGTGGGGGATGCCCTCTTTCTGCAAGAGGTTGCTAAGGAATTCGGACTTTTCGATCGAGGTGGTGCCGACAAGAATGGGCTGACCCTTCTTGTGCGCCTCTTGGATGGCCTTCACGACGCCTTCAAACTTTTCGCGTGCAGTGCGGTAGACCTGATCGTGTTCATCGACACGGGCCACCGGACGGTTGGTCGGAACCTCGACCACGCCCAGCCCGTAAATTTCCATGAATTCATCAGCCTCGGTCAAGGCTGTGCCGGTCATGCCCGACAGCTTGTTGTAGAGGCGAAAGTAGTTTTGGAAGGTGACCGAGGCGAGGGTGACGTTCTCGGGCTGGATAGGCACGCCCTCTTTCGCCTCGATGGCCTGATGCAGACCGTCAGACAGCCGGCGTCCGACCATCATGCGGCCCGTAAACTCGTCAATCAGGACGACGTTGCCATCGCGCACGATGTAGTCCTTGTCCCGGGTGAACAGCTTGTGCGCCCGCAAACCCTGGTTGACGTGGTGCACGACCGTCGTCGACTCCGGATCATAAAGGGACTGACCCTCGGGCAGCAGACCTGCCTCTAGCAGCTTTTCTTCAAGGAAATCGTTGCCCTCGTCCGTAAAGCTGATGTTGCGTGTCTTTTCGTCCAACGTGAAGTGGTCGTCCTTGAGGTGCGGGATCAGCAGATCAACCGACTTGTAAAGCTCACTCCGGTCCTGGCTCGGACCTGAAATGATCAAAGGCGTCCGGGCTTCGTCCACGAGGATCGAGTCGACCTCGTCCACGATGGCAAAGTTGTGCTCGCGCTGGTTCATCTGGCTTAGTTCGGACTTCATGTTGTCGCGAAGGTAGTCAAAGCCAAGCTCATTGTTCGTTGCGTAGGTGATGTCGGCGGCATAGGCCGCTTTCTTCTCGGATTCGGGCTGCTGGGGGTAGACGACACCGGTTGTCAGGCCAAGGGCGCCGTAGACCTTGCTCATCCATTCCGCGTCGCGCTTGGCCAAGTAGTCGTTGACGGTCACGACGTGGACACCCTTGCCGGTGAGGGCGTTGAGGTAGGCGGGGAAGGTCGCGACGAGGGTCTTGCCCTCACCTGTCTTCATCTCGGAGATGTTGCCCTGATGCAGGAAAATCCCACCGATCAGCTGAACGTCAAACGCCCTCAGACCTAGGGCCCGGCGGGCGGCTTCGCGGCAGTTGGCAAAGGCCTCTGGCAGCAGATCATCAAGGCTTTCTCCGCCCATCGCCCGTTTTGCCAGTTCTTCGGTCTTTTGCTTGAGACCTTCGTCAGAGAGCTTCTCGAACTCTGGCTCCAGTGCGTTGATCTTTGCAACCACCGGACGCGCCGCCTTGATACGACGGTCGTTTGTCGTGCCAAAGACTTTCTTGGCAATCGATCCCAAACCCAACATGTGACGTCTTCTCCGACCTGCCTACTGCAATTTGATGAGGAGGTTGCTTGCTGCCCCAGTGCCTGAGGCATAAGAAAGGGTCAAAGCGCGGACCCCCTCGGAGCCTTCTGGCGATGTAAGGGGGCGCTGCCACAGTGTCAACGTCGCGCGACCGCGCGACCGAGGAAGGAAACGATTTATGCTGAAATTCACTGTCAAAATGGCCTCCACAGCCCTTCTATTGGCTATTGCTTCGCCTCTGGTTGCACAGGATGCAGCGGCACCCGGCCCAAACACTGTCGTTGCGACGGTGAACGGAACCGAGATCACGCTGGGCCAGATGATCATTTCGCGCAGCCAGCTGCCGCCGCAATACCAGCAGTTGCCGGACGATGTGCTGTTTGACGGCGTTCTGGATCAGCTGATCCAGCAGCAGGTTCTTGCAGATACGCTTGAGGCCGATCCGACCCGCGTCACCATTGCCCTTCAGAATGAGCGGCGCGGACTCTTGGCCGGTGAGGTCATCAACTCGGTCGTGGAAGAGGCGATGACGGACGAGGCTATTCAGGCCATCTATGACGAGCTGGTCCTTGGGGCCGGTCCTGCGCAGGAATTCAACGCCTCGCACATTCTTGTAGAGACCGAAGAGGAATCGGCAGCTGTCGTCGCCCGCCTGAACGCGGGTGAGGCCTTTGCCGATCTTGCACGGGAACTGTCGCTCGATCCCGGCTCTGGCGCCAATGGGGGTGAGCTTGGCTGGTTCGGCCTAGGCATGATGGTGCCGCCGTTTGAACAAGCTGTTTCAGACCTCGAGGTGGGCGCGGTATCTGACCCTGTCCAGACACAGTTTGGATGGCATATCATCCAGCTGAACGATAAGCGCGACATGGTGCCCCCGACCCTCGAAGAGGTGCGCGAAGAGCTGGAGTCCCAGGTTCGGCAGAACGCGATCGAGGATCTGCTGTCTGGCCTGCTGGATGCAGCGGTTGTCGTGCGACCCGAAGATGGGGCCTTTGACCCCTCTGTTCTTCTGAATCTTGGCCTTCTGTCAGAGTAAACCTAGATGACCAAATCGCCCTTGGCCCCCGCTGCCTTTCCAGCCCTGCCCACCATTGGTGGCGTTCGCTTTGCCGCAGTGTCGGCCGGGGTTCGATACAAGAACCGAACAGACGTCATGCTGGCCGAACTGGCCGAGGGTACGACGGTTGCCGGAGTCTATACGACCTCGGCCACCCGATCCGCCCCCGTGCTTGACTGTCAGTCCAAGACCGGCGGTCCTGGTACGGGTCGCGCGGCGTTTCTGGTAAACTCTGGCAACTCCAACGCCTTTACGGGGCGAAACGGGGCAGAGGCCGTTGCTGCCATTTGCCAGGTGACCGCAGCGACACTGGGCATCGAAGAGGCCCGCCTCTTTACATCCTCGACCGGCGTCATCGGTGAGCCTTTGCCGCATGACAGGATCACAGCCAAGCTGTCAGAGTTGCGCGACGCCCTGTCGGTGGACGGGATCGAGGGGGCCGCAAAGGCGATCATGACGACGGACACCTTTCCAAAAGGGTCCGCAGCGACGGTCACAGTCGGCGGCAAGACGGTCACCATCGCAGGCATTGCCAAAGGGTCTGGCATGATCGCGCCGGATATGGCGACGATGCTTGTCTACATCTTTACCGATGCGGCTATCGGGTTTGACGCTCTTCAGGCGCTGCTGTCACAGGGCACGGACCGCACGTTCAACTGCATTACCGTGGACAGCGACACGTCGACCTCCGACACGCTGCTGATGGCTGCGACCGGGGCGTCAGGTGTCGATGTAACCGGAAACGCCGAGTTTGCGAGCGCGCTAGAGGGCTTGATGATGGATCTGGCCCATCAGGTGGTCCGGGACGGCGAAGGCGCGACGAAGTTCGTCGAAGTGCAGATCAGCGGTGCGGCAAATGACGGCGATGCCCGCAAGGTCGCGATGGCCATCGCCAACTCTCCGCTGGTCAAGACCGCCATCGCCGGTGAAGACCCGAATTGGGGACGCATTGTCATGGCCGTGGGGAAATCCGGGGCAGAGGCCGACCGGGACAAACTGGTCATCCGGTTTGGCGATATCCTCGTTGCAGAAAACGGCTGGGTCTCACCCAGCTATTCAGAAGCACAAGCCGCGGCCTACATGAAGGGGCAGGATCTCGTCATTTCGGTTGAAATGGGCCTTGGCGCGGGCGAGTCGACGGTTTGGACCTGTGATCTGACGCACCGCTATATCGAGATCAACGCGGATTACCGATCCTGATGAAGGTCGTTCTGGTTTCTGCCGTGGCCCTGATCGACCCGGATGGGAGGATCCTTCTTGCCCAGCGGCCAGAGGGCAAGTCCATGGCCGGGTTATGGGAGTTTCCCGGTGGCAAGGTCGAGGTGGGGGAAACGCCAGAGGCAGCACTGATTCGGGAGTTGCATGAAGAACTGGGAATCGAGACATGGTCGTCATGCCTTGCCCCCCTGACTTTTGCCTCTCATGCCTATCCCGACTTCCATTTGCTGATGCCCCTTTTTGCCTGTCGCAGGTGGGAGGGAACCCCAATCGCACGGGAAGGGCAGGTTCTGAAATGGGCATTTGCGCGGGACTTAAGCGCTTTCCCCATGCCGCCTGCTGATATTCCGCTCATTCCGATCCTTCGCGACTGGCTTTAAGGCACCCTTGTTTGGCGGGTGAACAGATAGGCGTCCTTTCCAAAAGGGTCTGAAATGTGTCCGTTTTTTCCTTCACTAGCCCAATCTTTAAGCTATAATTAAATTACACTCATGGGGGGAAGGGTTTCGTAATGTTGCGCACCATCGTTTTGGGAAGCTGTGTGTCAGTTCAGGGGCTGCTTGTTCGCCAGCTTGAAAATGGGCGTGTCGTCATTCGCGTGGGAGAGCGGATGTACGAAGGACAGCCTGTTGTCGCGTCGGCCGGTGTGCCCCAACATAGCTAAGCGGTAACGCGAGGCATGAGAACCAAAAAGGGACGGCCAAGCGGCCGTCCCTTTTTGGTTTCAGGACCGAAACGTTCCTAGAGGGACCGTTCGACCGTCTCTCTTTCAAAGATCTCGATGACATCACCGGGGCGAATGTCTTCGTAGGCCTCAAAGGCCATGCCGCATTCCTGACCCGACTGAACCTCAGCCACTTCATCCTTAAAGCGCTTGAGCGTCTTGAGCGTGCCTTCGTGGATCACGACATCGTCACGCAGCAACCGGACGCCAGCCGAACGGCGTGCAACGCCTTCGGTGACGAGGCAACCTGCAACGCGGCCAACACCGGAAACCTTGAAGACTTCCTTGATGCTGGCGTAGCCGATGAACTTTTCGCGGATCTCTGCCGACAGAAGACCAGAGGCTGCCGCTTTCACATCATCGACCAAATCGTAGATCACGCTGTAGTAGCGGATCTCGACACCCTTTTGGTTGGCAGACTGGCGGGCGCTGGCGTTGGCACGGACGTTAAATCCGAACACAGGTGCACCAGACGCTTCGGCAAGGCCGATGTCACTTTCTGTGATGGCACCAACACCCGAGTGCAGGACACGAACGCGGACCTCTTCGTTGCCGATCTTTTCCATCGCCTGAACGATCGCCTCGGCAGAGCCCTGCACATCGGCTTTCACCAGGATTGGCAGTTCGGACACGTTCTGATCGTCCTTGGCCTTTGCCATAAGCTGCTCAAGCGTTGTAGCGGCACCGACGGCGGCCCGCTTTTCTTTGGCGGCTTTCTCGCGGTACTCGGCGATTTCACGGGCCTGCGCTTCGGTGGCAACCACGTTAAGGACGTCGCCGGCTTCGGGCGTGCCATTCAGACCCAGCACCTCGACCGGGACCGAGGGACCAGCCGAAGGTACACGATCGCCCTTGTCATCGATAAGCGCGCGAACCTTGCCCCACTTTTCGCCAACAACAAAAATGTCGCCCTGGCGCAAAGTGCCGTTCTGCACAAGAACTGTGGCCACAGGACCGCGACCGATATCAAGCTGCGCCTCGATCACCGCGCCCATGGCAGGGCGATCGGGGTTGGCCTTCAGGTCAAGAAGCTCGGCCTGAAGAGCGATATTTTCAAGCAGGTTATCAAGGCCCTGGCCGGTCGTAGCCGACACCTCGACGTCCAGCACGTCACCCGACATCTTTTCCACAATGACTTCGTGTTGCAGAAGATCGGTCCGGACTTTGTCGGGGTTGGCCTCATACTTGTCGATCTTGTTGATCGCGACGATCATCGGAACCTTGGCGGCCTTGGCGTGATTGATCGCCTCGATGGTCTGCGGCATGACAGCGTCATCAGCGGCAACAACCAGCACGACGATGTCGGTGACCTGGGCCCCGCGGGCCCGCATCGACGTGAACGCCGCGTGGCCTGGGGTATCAAGGAAGGTCAACAGCGAACCACCGACCTCGACCTGATAGGCACCGATGTGCTGGGTGATCCCGCCGGCTTCACCATTCACGACCTTGGTCTTGCGGATTGCATCAAGCAATGACGTCTTGCCGTGGTCAACGTGGCCCATGACCGTGATGATCGGGGGACGCGGCTTGAGATCGGCGGACTTGTCTTCGACCTGGGCAATAACCTGCTCCACGTCTGCATCCGAAACGCGGACAACCTTGTGGCCAAACTCGTCGATGATCAATTCGGCGGTATCGGCGTCGATGGTCTGGTTCTGAGTGGCCATGATGCCATTCTTCATCAGCGCCTTGACGACGTCCGCAACGCGTTCTGCCATGCGGTTGGCCAACTCGCTGACCATGATCGCCTCGGGCAGCTGAACGTCGCGGACGACCTTCTCGCGTTCCTGAGCTCCGCCCATCGCCTTTTGGCGGGCACGCTCTTGCTTGCGCTTCATCGCGGCCATGGACCGCTGACGTCCACCTTCACCGCCGGCCAATGCGTCGTTCAATGTCAGTTTGCCACCACGGCGGCCATCTGCCTCGCGGTCTGTCTTGGGCTTGGCCACAGTCTTTTCGCTGCGCAGATCGCGCTCGCGATCCGGCTTGCGGGGTGCTGACGTTGCGCGCTGGCTGGATGTCGGATCATCCTGCACGGCAGGCGCAGCAGCATCCGCGGCGGCCTTGCGGGCGGCTTCTTCTAGTTTGGCCTTCGTGCGCTCTTCTTCTTCAGCCTTTGCCTTCAAAGCCTCTTCGCGTTCCCGCTCCTCGGCCTCTTTGGCCTCGATCTCGGCGCGGCGACGACTACGCTCTTCGGCGCGCTCGCGTTCTTCGGCCTCGCGTTGAAGTGCTTCTTCGGCCTCACGGGCGCGGGACAGCGCGAGGGCCTTCATCCGCCGCTCCAGCTCGACATCCGAGATGCCTGCGGGCCTCTTGGACGGGTCACCCTTGACCGCGGGGCCGGTGCCACCGGTGGTCAGGGCGCCTGGCTTTGGCACCACAACGCGCTTGCGCTTGGTCTCAACCACGACGTTCTTGGTCCGGCCATGGCTGAAGCTTTGCTTCACGTTCCCGGGTCGGGACGGGGCGCCACGCAGGCCAAGGGGTTTTTTGCCGTCGGTATCGCTCATCAAACTTCTGTATCCTTCCCGGCGGGCGTCTTCCCACCGTCAATCTCGCGTAATCCGCGAAGCTTCGCGGCTTCCTCTACAACACGGTTGCTGAGTCCACCAGATGCGAGCGCGCCATGTATCACACTTTGCCGACCGAATGCCAAACCCAATTCCTGGGATGTCAAACAGCCGTAGTAACGGGCACCGGTTGGTGTCCAGAGTTTCGTCTTGCCCCGTTCTGACCCGTCACTGGCCTGCAAGAGCACCCGGACCTGATCATTGGAGAGCCACGCTTTTACCTTCTCGAACCCACATACCGCAAGACCGGCCTTGCGGGCCAGTGCAATAAGGTCAACGACCCGGCGGGCCAACTGACGCTCAACCTCGTCCGTCAAGCCTTCTGGCACGATGACGGGCGCCTTGGCAGAGCGAGAAAATTGCCCCTTGCCTGCCTTTTCGATCACCTCGCGGGTCGATGTCACCCACATACCCCGGCCCGGCAGCTTTCCCAATATGTCGGGAACAACCTGATTGTCAGGCCCAAGGACAAAGCGGACTAGCCCGGCCTTTGGCTGAACCTCGCCCGTGACGATGCAGCGGCGCTCGGCCACATCGGTGTCGTCATGTTTTCCGCCACGGGTCATCTTGGTTGTCAGAGGCCTGGGATCAGGCCTCCGCCTCCTCTTCTACGTCGCCTTCGTCGGCGGCCTGCTCCAGTTCAGCCGGATCGACCCAGCCCAGCATAACGCGGGCGGTCATGACCAGGTCCTGAGCCTCTTCCAGGCTCATGTCGAATTTTTCCAGGACACCTTCGTCCTTGGTACGAACACCATCGACGGTGGTCCAGCCGCCGGCCAGTTCCCAGTCAGCACAGGTGGCAAAGTCCTCCAAGGTCTTTACCCCGTCCTCGGCCAGCGCCTCGATCATCTGGGGCGTCAGGCCGGGGAAGGCGACAAGGCTGTCCTCGACGCCCAACTCGCGGGCGTGATCCATCGCCTTCTTGTTCATCGCCTCAAGATGGTCGCGGGCACGGGCCTGAAGTTCGGCGGCTGTGCTATCGTCGACGCCGTCGATGACCAAGAGTTCGTCAAGATCGACGTAGGCGACCTCTTCAAGGTTGGTAAAGCCTTCGGCGACCAGAAGCTGGGCAAAGAATTCGTCAACGTCGAGCGTATCCATGAACAGCTTGGTCCGCTCTTCAAACTCGGCCTGGCGGCGCTTGCTTTCTTCTTCCTCGGTCATGATGTCGATGTCGAGGCCAGTAAGCTGGCTGGCCAGACGCACGTTCTGACCGCGACGGCCGATGGCAAGGCTCAGCTGTTCTTCGGGCACGACGACTTCGATCCGCTCGGCCTCTTCGTCCAGAACCACCTTGGTGACTTCGGCAGGCTGAAGGGCGTTGACGAGGAAGGTCGGGATATCCTCGTTCCACGGAATGATGTCGATCTTTTCGCCCTGAAGCTCGTTCACAACGGCCTGAACCCGGCTGCCGCGCATACCGACGCAGGCACCGACTGGGTCGATCGAGTTGTCATAGCTGATGACAGCGATCTTGGCGCGCGAACCGGGGTCGCGGGCAACGGCCTTGATCTCGATAATGCCGTCGTAGATTTCGGGCACTTCCATCTTGAACAGGGCTGCCATGAATTCGGGCGCGGTACGGGACAGGAAGATCTGCGGGCCGCGCTGTTCGCGGCGCACATCCTTGATGAAGCACCGGATGCGGTCGCCGGGACGGTAAGCTTCGCGGCCGATCTTTTCGTTGCGACGCAGGATCGCTTCGCCAGCGCCGACATCGACGATGACGTTGCCGTATTCTTCACGCTTGACGGTGGCGTTGATGATCGTGCCGGCACGATCCTTGAATTCTTCGTACTGGCGATCACGCTCGGCTTCGCGAACCTTTTGTAGGATCACCTGCTTGGCGGACTGGGCAGCAATACGGCCAAGCTCGACGGGCGGGACCTCTTCGACAAAGGTGTCACCGACCTTGGGGTCTTCCATATACTCTTTGGCCTGCGCAACCGTGAACTCAGCCTGATAATTCTCAAGCAGTTCGTCCTCGACCACAGTGCGGACGCGGGTGAAGGTCGCCTTGCCGGTCTTGCGGTCGATATGGACGCGGATGTCCATTTCGGCCCCGTACCGGGACTTGGCGGCGCGGGCGAGGCTTTCTTCCATCGCTTCGACCACCAGACCGGGATCAATCATCTTTTCGCGAGCAACTGCCTCGGCGGTCTGCAGCAGCTCAAGCTGGTTGGCGGATGTAATGGCCATCAGTGGATCTCCCCTTTGCGCGGCGCGCTATCATCTTCCTCACCATCAATGATGGTCTGAACTTCATCGAATTGGGCCTCGTCGATCTGGCCCTTGTCCTTGCGGCCCCGCAGAACCTCGCGGATGAGGTCGTCTGTCAGGACAAGCTTTGCATCGCTAAGCCAATCAAACTTGAGGCCGATGGTGACGGCTTCGGCCCCTTCTTCGATCTCAATCAGCACTTCGTCGCCTTCGATCCCCGCCAGCACGCCCTTAAAGCGGCGGCGTCCGTCGATCAGCTCTGTGGTTTCGATCTTGGCCACATTGCCTTCCCAAAGGTCAAAGTCCTTCAGGCGGGTCAGTGGCCTGTCGATGCCGGGGCTTGAAACTTCGAGGGTATAGGCGTCAAGGATCGGATCTTCGACATCCAGAACCGCGCTGACAGCGGTCGAGATCGTGGCGCATTCGTCCACTTCGATCGAACCGTCAGGCTTTTGAGCCATGATCTGGAGCGTGCTTTCTTTGCCAGTCATCAGACGAACGCGCACAAGTTCGAACCCAAGATCCTCGATCACGGGCTGGACGATTTCGGCGATGCGGCGATCAATGGCCGCCTTGGCGATCAGGTCGTTTGTCATGGTTTCCATAAGCACAAAAAAACGGGCGCGCGGCCCGTTGATATTTCCCGGTGGTGCCTTGGGGGTGGAGGCCAAGGCGCCGCTGTTGACGGGGATATACGCATAAGGGATCGAGTCTGCAAGGGCCGTCTGAAGGACCCTGTCGGAACAGCCCTGCAGACATGAAAAAGGCCCCGCCGATGACGGGGCCCCTTCTGTTCGTTTCTGGATGGATCAGGCCATCCACCACCGCTCTGCGATGCGGCTGCTGTCCAGGTCGTAGACGTTGCCAACCGTTTCGGGGTGCGACAGCTTGGTCGAATTCGCCGTGACGAAGTTGGCGTACATCGGGATGACCACGCCGCCCTCTTGCGAGCAAAGCATCTGCATCTCGTAGTACATCTCGCGACGCTTGGCGCTATCAAGCTCGGCCCGGGCTTCCAGAAGCAAGGATTGGAACCGCTCGTTTTCCCAGTTGGTATCGTTCCAGGCGGCGCCTGTCTGATAGCCAAGGGTAAACATCCAGTCTTCGGTGACGCGACCGGACCAGTAGGAGGCGCACCACGGCTTCTTCAGCCAGACGTTGGACCAGTAGCCATCGGCGGCTTCCTGAACGACGTTGATGTTGATCCCGCAGTCAGCAGCCTTGGCCTGATACAGCAGACCTGCATCGACAGCACCGGCAAAGGCAGCATCAGACACCGACAGGTCGATGTTCAGACCGTCAAGGCCAGCGGCCTGCAACATCGCCTTGGCGCGGTCGGGGTCGTAGGAGTTCTGCTCAAGCTCGGCAAAGTAGTACTGGTTGGCCGGACCGATGGGATGGTCGTTGGCGACGGCGCCGTGGCCCTGAAGGACCTTGTCCACCAGTTCCTGCCGATCAACGGCATACTTCAGCGCCTGACGGACGTTGACGTTGTCCAGTGGCGACAGGTTGGTCAGCATCGGGAACGAGTAGTGCTGGTTGCCGGTAACATCCATCACCTCGATGGCGGGGTTGGCGCGCATCAATGGCTCGGTCTGGAAGACCACGTTGTTCACCACATCGACCTGGCCCGTCATCAGTGCCGTCATACGGGCAGAGCCGTCGTTGATGGCGATGACTTCGATCGAGTCGAACCAACCGGCCTGACCGTCCTTGTAGTGACCGTCGACGCGCTGAAGCACGGTGCGGACGCCCGGATCAAAGCTGACGTTGCGGTAAAGGCCCGTACCGATGCCGTTGGCAATCGCCTCTTCGATGCTGGCGTGCGGGTACATCAGCAGGTGATAATCCGACAGCAGGAAGGGGAAGTCGGCATTGCCGGCCTCAAGGACAAACTGGACCTGGTAGTCGCCAAGCTTCGTCATCTCGGTGATGGCGGCAACGATTGGCGCAGCAGCGGACTGCGACCCTTCGGCAACGTGCAGGTTGAGCGATGCGATAACGTCATCGGCGGTGAAGGCTGCGCCGTTGTGGAAGGTCACGCCCTGGCGCAGGTTGAAGATCCAGGTTTTGGCATCAGGCGTGGCTTCCCAGCTTTCGGCCAGTTCGCCAACCAGTTCGCCATTGGCGGCAATCTCGGTCAGGCAATCAAACACTGCACCCATAGCACAGACGATCATGTAGGTGTCCGAGTGTGTCCGGCCATCCCAGCTGTCCGATGTGTTCGCACCGGCAAGGCCAAGGCGCAGCGTGCCGCCACGGCTTTGTGCCAGTGTCGGGACACCGGTCGCGGCGAGGACCCCAGCGGCCATGCCCGTGCGGAGCAATCCGCGTCTGCTGATCTGTTTCATATGGTTTCTCCCTTGTGTCGATCCGGCCGTAAACTGGCCATTCTCGTTTCTTATGATTCGACTGATATCTTATCAGCAGCTGCATCCCCGATGTTATCAACTCCTCGACTGGACAAAAGATTGTCAAGCCAGTCGGGGTCCATCTCGGGCACAGAGCTGAGAAGCAGGTCGGTGTAGGGGTGGTGCGGTGGGTTGAACACCTCTTCCTTGGTTCCCTGTTCCACGACCCGACCATCCTTCATGACAACAACCGAATCGGCTATTGCTCGGACCGTAGCGAGGTCATGTGTAATGAACATGTAAGCAAGACCCAGTTCATCCTGCAACTTTGCCAAAAGACGCAGGATCCCCTCGGCCACCAGCTGATCCAGCGCCGAAGTCACCTCGTCACAGATGATCATCCGCGGTTCGGCGGCCAGCGCGCGGGCAATACCGACCCGCTGCTTTTGCCCACCCGACAGCTCTGACGGCAGGCGGTGGGCATATTGTTCAGGCGGAAGCTCGATCTGGTTGAGAAGATCGTTCACCCGATTTTGCAGCGCCGAGCCGCGCAGACCCATGTAGAACTGCACAGGGCGCGCGATGATCTGTCCGATGCTCATCCGCGGGTTCAACGCCGTATCGGCCATCTGGTAGATCATCTGGACCTGACGCAGCTGATCCTTGCTGCGCTTCTTGTAGTTGGGCGGCAATGGCGCTCCATCAAACAGGATCTGCCCCTCAACAGGGGGCAACAGGCCGGTTATACAGCGGGCTGCCGTCGACTTGCCCGATCCGCTTTCGCCCACAACGGCAACCGTCCGGCCCGGTGGAATGTCAAAGCTGACATCCTCCAGCACTTTGACTTTGCCATAGGCCGCAGTCACGCCTTTGATCGACACCAAGGGGATCTGCCCCGCAGGGACCGGCGGTTTGACCGGGCGGGTAAATCCGCGAACGGCCCAAAGTGACTTGGTATAATCCTCTTTCGGGGTAGAAAGCATGGTGCGAGTGTCAGCCTCTTCGACCTCGTCGCCCGTAAGAAGGACTTTGATGCGGTCGGCCATCTGGGCCACGACCGCAAGGTCGTGGGTGATGTAGATCGCGGCGGTGCCGAACTGTTCCACGATCTCGCGGATCGCGGCCAGAACCTCGATCTGGGTGGTGACGTCGAGGGCCGTCGTCGGCTCATCAAAGATGATCAGGTCGGGGCGACAGGCCATTGCCATCGCCGTCATCGCCCTCTGCAACTGACCGCCGGACACCTGATGCGGATAGCGGAACCCGATGTGGTCGGGGTCGGGCAGGCGCAGGCGGGCATAAAGGTCCATCCCGTCCCGAATGCTTTCGGAACGGGACCGGACCCTGTGTTGAACCGGGGCCTCGATATGCTGGTCGATCAACCTGTGGGCCGGGTTGAAACTGGCCGCCGCTGATTGGGCGACATAGGCGATCCGCTTGCCCAGAAGGGCCCGCTTGGTATCGGCAGAGGCAGTGGTAAGTTCTGTCCCGTCAAAGTTGACGGTGCCCGACTTGATCCGCACCCCGTCACGGACAAACCCCATCGCGGCAAGGCCAAGCGTGGATTTGCCCGCACCGGATTCACCGATGAGACCCAGCACCTCGCCCTTGTCCAGGGTCAGGCTGACGCCGTTGATGATTGGCTGCCAGACCTCTTCGCTGCGCCCCTCAAGGTAGATATCCGAAATGGTGAGGAGACGGCTCATTCCTTCAACCCCGACGATTTCTGCAACATCCAGTCGACGACAAAGTTCACCGCAACCGTCAGCAGGGCGATCGCACCAGCCGCCATCAAGGGGGCGGTGGCAACCAAGGGCGCAAAGGCGGCAAAGTTGATGAAGGGACCAAGATCACGCACCATCGTTCCCCAGTCCGCAAGCGGCGGCTGTATGCCGACACCAAGGAAAGACAGCGACGCGATGGTCAGGAACACAAAGCAGAAGCGTAGGCCAAACTCGGCCAGCAACGGGGCCATCGCATTGGGCAGGATTTCGCGGAACACGATCCAACCCATCCCCTCGCCGCGCAGGCGGGCGGCCTCGATGTAGTCCATCACGACGATGCCCGTACCCACCGCACGAGCAAGGCGGAACACTCGGGTGGAATCGATCACTGCGATGATCAGGATCATGTAGACCGTCAACAGAGCCTTTTCTCCATCTGCCCAGACGGACGCAATCGTCATCAGCAGCAGCGAAAAGATCAGGCCAGGGATCGCCATGAGCACATCGACCGCCCGGCTTAGCAGCTGGTCAAGCCAACCCCCGACCGTTGCCGCCAGAAAGCCAAGCGAACCACCAAGGAAAAACGCGATCAGAGTGGTAACAAAGGCGATGCCGACGGTGTTTTGCGCTCCGTAAATCAGACGCGACAGAATATCCCGTCCGATCTGGTCGGTCCCAAGGGGATAGAGCGGATTGCCCCCCATCGCCGGATCGCCCCCTGGTACGACATTGGCCGCCCCAAGGATCTCGGACTGGCCATAAGGCGCAATGGCGCCGGCAAAAATCGCTAGGATGGCGTAGATGATGATGACCAGAATGCCAAAGGCAGCTGTCAGGGGCATCGCCCGGAACAGCCGTTTGGTGGCTGCGGTCCCCACATGGCGAAACACCAGCCGGAAAATGAAGGCCGCAATGGCAAACAGCACGAACCCCTGAACCGCCCAGCGAAAGAAAACAGCCCCGGGCAGAAACCACAGCCATATGCCCCCGATGATACAGGCCGCCGCAAAGACATAGCCAAAGGCCACCCCAAAGGGCATGTCCCGAAAGCGTGGGGCATTGGATGTCGCCACCTGCCCCGCCCAGCGCCCGGCCCAGGCCAGCGCACCCATGCCCACAAAGGCGAGGACGATCCAAAGCCAGACGCTCATTTCGGATGCCTCAGCCGGGGGTTGGACAGGATCGACAGAATATCAGCCGTCAGGTTCAACAGGATATAGGCAGCGGCAAAAATCAGGCAGCAGGCCTGCACCACCGGGATATCGCGGATCTTGACGCTGTCGACGAACAGCTGGCCGATGCCGGGGTAGACAAACACCACCTCGACCACCACGACGCCGGTAATCAGGTAGGCAAGGTTCAGGGCGATCACGTTGATGATTGGGGCGAGGGCATTGGGCAGCGCATGGCGCAGGATGACCCGTAGGGGCGACATCCCCTTGAGCCTGGCCATCTCGATATAGGGCGAGGCCAGCAGGTTGATGATCGCAGCTCGCGTCATCCGCATCATATGTGCGGTCACAACCAGCGTCAGGGTCAGCGCTGGCAGCAACGTCGCCTTCAACCGGTCCCCCATCGCCATGTCGGCATAGATATTGGACAAGGACGGCAGGATCGGGTTCAGTACGGCCAGAAACAGGATCAGGACGTAGGCCACAAAGAACTCGGGGCTGGAGATCGAGGAGAGGGTAAAGATGTTCGCCGCCCGATCAAAAACCGAGTTGCGGTAGAGCGCAGCCAGAATGCCAAGTGTCACGGCAAGCGGGACCGCAATCGCGGCAGTCACGCCCGCAAGGAACATCGTATTGGCAAAGCGCGGGGCGATCTGGTCGGCCACCGTGACGTTGTTGGATGAGCCGGTAAAGGTTGTAAAATTCGCCTGCGCAAAGCTGATCCCAAGGTCGCCCTGCACCGCCCCGTATAACCAAAGCAAATACCGCGTTACCGGCGGGTCATCGAGGCCTATCTGGGTACGAATGGCCGCAACAGCCTCTGGCGTGGCAGCCTGACCAAGAATGGCCTGGGCAAAATCGCCGGGAAGGCTGTTTACGGCTGCAAAAATGACGATCGAGACAATCACAAGCGTCAGAAGGCCAAGTGCCAGACGCTGCAGGATGATCCTGAGTACCGTCGACAAATGTAGTTCCTTCCCAGTCAGTCCCAAGTTTCACCGTAGCGAAACTCAAGCCTCTGTAAAGACTACAGCGCCAATAGGCTGGGATTGCGCCCGAAGTGGTCCATGCTGCGGACCAGTTCGGCACTGATCCCCGGCTCGGACAGGGCATGGCCCGCGCGGGGCACCATATGAAGTCTGGCCTTGGGCCAAAGGCCTGCCAGCTTATGGGCCGCAGCAGGCGGACAGATCATGTCATATCGGCCCTGCACGATGACCCCTGGAATATTGGCGATCCGATCCATGCGGTTCAGGATCTGCTGATCCGCGGTCAGAAATCCCGCGTTCTGGAAGTAGTGGTTTTCCAGCCGGGCAAAGGCACGGGCATATTCGGCCGGGCTTTCGCCACCCGCTCCGTCGTTGTCGATCGAGGCCAGGGCATTCTCCCACGACGCCCAGGCGCGGGCATAGCGGGTTTCTTGCATCAGATCGCCCGAAAACAGGCGCCGGTGATAGGCGCCAATCAGGTCGCCCTGTTCGTCGGGGGGGATAAGATCGGTAAACCTGCTCCAAAGATCGGGCCAGAACTTGCCCGCGCCGCCACCATAAAACCAGTCCAACTCTCCTTGCGTCATCAGAAAGACACCGCGCAGGACAAGCGCGAGGGTGCGGTCCGGATGGGTCTGCCCGTAAATCAGAGACAGGGTTGCCCCCCAGCTGCCGCCAAAGACGACCCAACGATCAATCCCAAGGGTCTCGCGGATCAGCTCGATATCCGAGACAAGGTGCCAGGTGGTATTTGCCTCAACGCTCGCATGGGGGCGCGACCGCCCGCAGCCGCGCTGATCGAACAGGATGACGCGATAGAGGTTGGGGTCAAAGTAGCGTCGCATGGCCGGGCTGCATCCGCCGCCCGGGCCGCCATGAAGGACGACAACCGGTATCCCGTCGGCCCTGCCACATTGTTCTACATAGACCCGGTGCCCGTCCCCAACCTCCATCATCCTTTGATCGAAGGGATCAATAGGAGGATAAAGATGCGACACCGCGCGCTTTTGACCTGAGACCTTGTCCATGAGTGTCCTATATAGCCCGTTAGCAAGACCTGCTATTGCAAAGACGTGACAGAACGGAGCCAAGGATGCAAACCGCCCAATCCACAATCGATCCTCAGGAAATTGCCAAGTTTGAGGCAATGGCCGCAGAGTGGTGGGACCTTGAGGGCAAGTTCAAACCGCTTCACATGCTTAACCCCTGCCGGCTGGATTACATCACCTCGCAGATCGCGGCCGAGTTTGCGCGCGATCTTGACCAGCCCAAACCATTTGAAGGGCTACGCATCCTCGACATCGGCTGCGGTGGTGGTCTGTTGTGCGAACCCATGGCCCGGCTTGGTGCCACGGTTGTAGGCGTCGACGCCGCACCGCGCAACATTCCGGTGGCGCAGGTCCATGCAGAGCAATCTGGCCTGACGATCGACTACCGCGTCGGAACCGCCGAAGAGATGGCAGCGGCGGGCGAACAGTTCGACGTGGTCCTCAATATGGAGGTGGTCGAACATGTGGCCGACCCTCTGGGTTATCTGACCGCCTGCCGGATGCTTCTGAAACCCGGTGGTCTGCACATCTGCTCAACCATCAACCGCAATCCAAAGAGCTTCGCCATGGCGATTGTGGGGGCTGAATGGGTCATGCGCTGGCTGCCCAAGGGCACCCACGACTGGGCCAAGTTCATCACCCCGGATGAGCTGTTCAGCCTGTTGCAGCAAGCGGGCCTTGATCCGGTTGATCGCAAGGGGTTTCAGTTCAACCCGATCAACTGGTCCTGGCGACTGTCAGACCGGGACCTGTCCGTGAATTACGTGACAGCAAGCACGAAGCCCTAAGGCTGCTTGGGCCGTGCTACTGCTGCTCAAGCCGGGTGCGCAGGGCGCGCAGGACAGGCAGCGCCGCGCGGGCCTTTTCTGCGCCGACCTGATCGACGACATCGCCCAACATCGGAAGGATCGCCGCCACGGCCGCATCGCGGGCAGCAAGACCGGAAGGGCTGATGGAGACCAGTTTGCGCCGCGCATCATCCCAGTCCGGCCGGATATGGACCCAACCGGCCCATTCAAGTTTGCCAAGGGTGTTGGTCATGGCGCCACGGGTCAGGTGAAATGTCCGGGCAAGCTGCGCCGGAGTCCGCTCTCCCCCGGCATGGGCAAGGCTGTTTAGGACGGAAAAATGCGACAGCTCCATCCCCTTGGGCAATACCTTGGCCAGACTGTTGCGGGCAAGCTGATCTACAGTGAGGATCTCACTGAAAAGGGATATGGCAAGGTTGTCGGACGGTGTGGGCATCACGGTCCTTTGAAAGGGCGGTCATGGGTCAGGGCGGCAATACGCCCCCTCGCTTTTGACACTTCGGCAAGGTCCAGATCAACAATCGTGATGCCCGGATCAGTGCCACCATCGGCCAGAACCTCGCCCCAGGGCGCAACAACCAACGAATGCCCGTGGGTCCGGCGGATGCTGTCAGTCGTCGTTGGGTGGGTGCCGCATTGCGCCGGGGCCAGAACGTAGCAGCCCGTCTCGATCGCCCTTCCCCGCAAGAGGGTTTCCCAATGCGCCGCACCCGTCACGGGCGAGAACGCGGCAGGCACGGTCAGGACCTGGGCCCCAGCCTTGGCCAGCGACCGGTACAAATGCGCAAAGCGGATGTCGTAGCAGACAGACAGACCCAGCGTGGCAAAGGGGGTCCGGGCAACAACGGCCCGGTCACCGGGGCGAAAACCTGCCGATTCGCGGTAGGTCTCTGTGGCCGAAACATCCACGTCGAACATGTGGATCTTGTCGTAGCGGGCGACGATTTCCCCAGCCGGGTCAATCAGGAAAGAGCGATTGGCAAACCGTCCGTCCGGATCGCCGGTCTTAAGCGCAAGCGAACCGATCAATAGCCATACGCCCAGCGCCTGTGCCTCGGCCTGAAGGCCGATCAGGGTCTGATCCTCGGCCTCGCTTTGCAAGACATCGTTCTGACGGCTGCGGCTTCCCGAAACACAATTCGTGACCTCAGGCGTCAGGACAAACCCGGCACCCTGCCCGGCGGCCTCGCGTAGCAGGGCGCGGGTCATCGCCAGGTTGGCGGCCGGGTCATCGCCGGACGAAAGCTGAAGAAGGGCGGTCTTCAAGCGGCAAGAAGCGCGTCGAGTTTGCCCGCCCGCTCAAGCGCGTGCAGCTCGTCGCAGCCTCCGACGTGAACCCCACCGATAAATATCTGGGGCACTGTGCGGCCACCCTTTGCACGACGCTCCATCTCGGGGCGCTTGTCGGGGTTGGCCATAACGTCCACCTCTTGAAAGCTGACGCCCTTGTTGGTCAGCAGTCGCTTGGCCGCGTGGCAGTAGCCGCAATAGGGCGAGGTATAAAGTTCGACAGTTTTCATGACAGATTTCCCGGAAAGTCGACGTTTCCATCCTTATCTAGGGTGCTTTTGTCGCGCGGGCCAGTAGCAGCACGCAAACCTCTGTTGCGCCAGCGGTATGGGCAGCCTCGGTCGCGGCCGCGAGGGTAGCGCCGGATGTCATGACATCATCGACCAGTAGGACCGGTCTCCCGTTTATCGCGTTGCGTCGGGGATGGGGGGTAATCGTTCCGGACATATGTCTGAATCGGTCCTCTCGGGACTTGCCGCCAAGGGGCGTCGTCCGACGTCGCCTGACCAAGGCATCGGGACAGCAAGACAACTCCAACAGCAAGGAAAGCCTGTTCACCAAGAGTCCCGCCTGATTGTATCGGCGTTGCAAGAGCCGGGTCCAATGTAGCGGAACGGGGACAAGGACGGTATCCTCCCGAAGCAATGGTGCCGCCGCGCGCGCCATCCAGGGGCCAACGGTGCGGGCAATCTCGGTCCGGTCGCCGTGTTTGAGCGCAAGGACAAGCTTACGCCCCGTCCCCTCGTAGACCAGCGCAGCCCTGCCACGTGCCCAAGGGCGGGCGATCACCATGCAGTCATCGCAAAGCACCTGTTCGCCCCGGTCCTCTCCCGGTAGGGGAATGCCACAGGCATCGCAGACCAGGCCGCCGATGAACGATGTATCCCGCCAGCAGGTGCCACAAAGGGCAAAATCGGTTTCCGTCAAATCACCACAGGAAACACACTGTGCCGGGTAGATCAGGCGCAGGGCGCTTTGCAACATCACCAAACTCTCCTACATGGGGCGGATGATTGCGCCGCCGCCCCTTTTTGATCGCTCTGCGTTAGAGCGGAACCGCCTTCGCGCCGCGCGGGCGCCAGCGCTGTTCCTGCATGAATCCGTTGCCAACGAACTGCAGGAGAGACTGGTCGAGGTTAACAGGACGTTTACGTCCCCGGCGGTTGTGACGGCCTGGCCATCGATCTGGTCCGACCGGATGCCCCAGGCGCGGATCGTAAAGGACGCAGAGGTTCTGGACCTCGAGGTGGGTGTCCATGACCTAATCGTGCATGTCCTGGCCCTTCATTGGGCGAATGATCCAGTGGGGCAGCTTGTGCAATGTCGCCACGCCCTTCGTCCCGACGGCCTTCTTCTTGCGACGCTTTTTGGAGGACAGACGCTACAGGAATTGCGGCGCTGCCTGGCCCAGGCTGAAACCGAGGTGACAGGCGGGCTATCCCCAAGGATCGCGCCAATGGGCGAGATCCGGGATCTGGGCGGCCTGGTCCAAAGGGCTGGTCTGGCCCTGCCGGTGGCAGATGGTCAGACCATGACCGTCAGCTATGCAACCGCCTTTGATCTGATGCGTGATTTGCGGGCAATGGGCGAAGGAAACGCCCTGTCCTCGCGCATCCGTCATTCTACCCGGCGAACTATCCTGATGCGGGCAGCTACACTGTACGCCGAGGCCTTTGGAACCAAAGATGGGCGCGTAACGGCCACCTTTGACATCGTAACCCTTACTGGATGGGCCCCTGCCGCGAACCAGCCAAAGCCCCTTCGGCCCGGCTCCGCGACAAAAAGTCTGGCAGAAGCCCTGAATTCAACGGAAACGCCCCTTGACCCCAAAGACAATTGACCGCAGGTCGAGACCGCCTATGTCCATGCGGGAGGCCTAGATGACACCGAACGGGGACAAGCCCATGCTTGATGCCAAATCACAGCGAAATACCGAGGTAACGGCTACCTGCCCGGTCCACGCACCATCTGACCATCCCGCGGTCAAGCCCGCCCGGGTCGGCATCCTGCTGGCCAACCTCGGCACGCCCGATGGAACCGACTATTGGTCGATGCGGCGCTATCTGAACGAGTTTTTGTCGGACAAGCGGGTCGTCGACTATTCGGCCTGGCTTTGGCAGCCGTTGTTGCAGCTCATCATCCTGACCAAGCGGCCATTCTCTTCAGGGGCGGCGTACCGGTCGATCTGGAACACGGAACTGGATGAAAGCCCCTTGCTGACCATTACCCGTGATCAAACCGATGCGATCCGGGCGCAGATGCAGGCCCGCTACGGCGACGACGTCATGTTTGATTTCTGCATGCGTTATGGCAACCCGTCGACCAAGTCCAAGGTGCGGGAAATGGTGGACGCCGGGTGCACCCGCATCCTGTTCTTCCCCCTTTACCCCCACTACGCTGGCGCAACCTCTGCCACGGCCAACGACCAGTTCTTCAGGGCGTTGATGGAAGAAAAGTGGCAACCGGTCGCCCGTGTGGTGCAACCCTATTTCGAATACCCCGCCTATATCGAAGCGCTCGCCCAATCGATCGAAACGGCCTATGCCGCCAAGGAAGAAAAGCCCGAGGTTCTGGTCTGCTCCTACCATGGCGTGCCCGAGCGGTACCTGAGGGAAGGCGACCCCTACCACTGCCAGTGCCAGAAAACGACGCGGCTTTTGCGGGAACGGCTGGGTTGGGACAAGACCCAGATCACCACAACATTCCAAAGCCGGTTTGGCCCCGAAGAGTGGCTAAAGCCCTACACCGTCGAAGAAGTCGCCCGGCTTGCCGAAAGCGGCAAGAAGCGGATTGCCGTCTGTGCACCTGCCTTTTCGGCCGACTGCATCGAGACCCTGGAAGAGATCAACGAAGAAATCCGCGACAGCTTTGAGCATGCGGGGGGAGAGGACTTCACCTACATTCCCTGCCTGAACGACAACCCTGCCCATATCGACGCCCTTTCGAGCGTGATCATGGACAATCTCAAAGGATGGCTGGACTAAGGCCCAAGGGCCTTAGATCAACAGAACCTGCGTACCGACCTTCGCAAGGTCGAACAGCTCGGTGATATGCTCGTTGTACAATCCGATGCAGCCGTTCGACGACCTGCGCCCGATCTTGCGCGTGTCGTGGGTGCCGTGGATGCGGTAGTACGTCCAGGACAGGTACAGGGCCAGCGGACCAAGCGGGTTGTTCGGATCACCACCTTCGACGACCAATGGCCATTCGGGGTTCCGTTCGCGCATTGACGGGGTGGGCCGCCAGGTCGGGGCAACCACTTTTTGCGTTACCGATGTTTCACCAAGCCGGGTCAGATCGTCCGTCAGAGGAACAGAGGTGGGATAAAGCTTGTAGATGCTTTGATCCTCGGACCAGAAGTGCAGGGCACGAGACTGTATATCCACAAGGATCGCGCCATTGCGGGTGTTGGAAAAGTACGGCCGCCAATCTAGTGCACGAAAGCTGGAGATGTTTCGCTGAACGGCTCCCGACAAATCCTCCTCGATCTGGGTCGAATTCTGCATCTGGGTCTGGGAGAGAGCGCTGGTTGCGACACCCCCCCCAAGAGCCGCGGCCGATGCGGCGATGAACTTGCGGCGGTTAAGCCCGACCGGCTGATTGCTTTTCATCTCAATTTCCCAAAGGTGCCGAAAAAGGGGGCTTGGACCAACGGGCCCAAGTCTAGGTTGCAATGAGTAACTACGCCTCGTGTGACAATCCCGCAATTCAAAGAAACGTCAGTTGGGCTGTAACCTGCCAATGTGGGTTTGAAGTGCTACAGACTTGTCGATAAGGAGGGCGGATATTCGCGAAAGGTCTTAAAATGCGCCGTCGTAACTTTGTCATCGCGCTCTCCCTGGCCGGGCTTGCCGCCTGCGCCGGACCTCGGGCGTCAATAGGACCCGACGGACTGCCCGAACAGCAGATCTACAGAATTTCGGAGCAGGACTCGCAAGAGATTCCGTTTCGCGCCCTCGACGGCCTCAACACGCTGCGGCAAGCGGCAGGTGTGCGGGCTTTGGTGCTTGATGCTCAGTTGACGGCAGCGGCCGCGACCCACTCGCGCGATATGGCCATTCAGAACCGGCCCTGGCATTTCGGGTCCGACGGATCGTCACCAATCGATCGCATCCAAAGGGTCGGTTATCAGGGCAACCTTGTCGGCGAAACCATCTCGGAGACATTCGAGACCGAAACAGAGACTTTGGCCGCCTGGGTGCAGCTTCCGCAAACGCGCGAAGTACTGCTTGACCCGACCGCAACGCGGATGGGTATTTCCTGGTTTCAGGAGCCGGGTGGCAAAATATGGTGGACGCTGGTTCTAGGAAACTGACCGGACCGACAGTACCTGCGATCAGGGCATGATCCAGATTGGGGTCCCGACCGTCACCATAGAGTAGATCTCTTCGATTTCCTCATTTGTGACCGCGATGCAGCCCGCGGTCCAATCACGCGCACCCAGATAGCGTTCGGGCGTTCCGTGAATGAAAATCTCGCCCCCGGGCGGGCGACCCATCGCGCGGGCACGGGCGACATCGTCAGCATTCGGGTACGATATTCCAAGCGACAGATGGTAGGCGCTGTTCGGGTTGCGCCGGTCGATCCAATACTGCCCTTCGGGTGTTCGTCCATCCCCTTCGACCTGCTTTGGGCCAAGTGGGGCAAACCCAAGCTCGAATTCGTAGCGTTTCAGGACCTGACTGTCCTGCAGCAGCATCATCTGGCGATCTAGCTTGAACAGAAGGATGCCCGTGACCGCCGGACCATCATAGGCCAGAAAACGGCTCGTCTCGGCGCAGCCCGCGACGAGGGCCGCACTACCAAGCAACATTCCACGCCGGGACATCGTACTCAATTTAGCCTGCTCCAGTGGTTGTCGTGTTTTTGATCTTTTGGGAGGCTTATCCGGCTTCGGCTAAACCATAAAGCGATCAATCCACGACAAGCCTCAATACAATGTGAAGCGTGTCACAAGTTCCACATGCGGCGACCAGAGGAACTGATCAACCACCTGAACAGGGTGCAGGATGTATCCCGCCTCGACCAACTTGCGGGCATCGCGGGCAAAAGTGATCGGATTGCACGAAACCATCGCAACAGTCGGAACCTTTGCTGCGGCAATCAGGGCAATCTGCGCCTCTGCCCCGGCCCGTGGAGGGTCAATGACGATGGCATCAAAGCGGGCCAGCTCATCCTCAAGAAGCGGCCGGCGGAAGAGGTCGCGCGCCTCTGTCGTTACCCGCTTTAGTCCCGGGGTGCCACGCCAGCCACGGTCCAGCGCCTCAAGCATCGCCGCTTCGCTTTCAACCGCGTGAACCTCAGCCCGCTCTGCCAGGGGCAGGCTGAAGGTTCCGCAACCGGCAAAAAGATCAACGATTCGGGAAGCGCCCTTAACCATCTCTGACACGGCTGCCACCAATGCAGCCTCGCCGTGGGCGGTGGCCTGCAAGAAGGCACCAGGCGGCGGCACCACCGCGGCACGGCCAAAGTGCTGGACGGGGGCGGATATTGTCACCACCGGCTCATCCCCCCAGACCAGGCGGGCCAATTGATGGGTCTGGGCAAACTGGGCCAGAATGATCCGAAGCTCAGGCGTCAGCGCCTTGTCCGTTTCGACCATCACGTCCGCCCCGGCACGGCTATCGGTGACGGTCAGCCCGACCTCTGACTTGCGCGAGGCAGCGATCACCGTCAGCGCCTCTAGCGTCGGGATCAGCGCGGTCAGCCTTGGGTGCAAAAGCTGGCAGTCCGGCACGGCTGTCAGGGTATCAGAGGCACGGGTGTGAAAGCCGACCATCGCCCCCTTCTTGGTCCTGCGCCCGGATAGTTTGGCCCGACGGCGGGATTTCGGGGGTGACGAGGTGATACCTGAAATCGCCGTGGGCAAATGCTGGCCAGAGAGGGCCCGTTCAACAATCCCGGCCTTCCACGTCGCGACAAAGTCGTCCGACGCATGCTGCATCGCGCAGCCGCCGCAGGTCTTGAAGTGGCGGCAAGGCGGGCTGACCCTGTCGGGCGACGGTGTGAGGATGCGGGCCGTCCCGTCCTCAAGCAAATCAATCACTTCACCCGGCAGAACCCGGGGGACAAGGGTCCCGTCCTCAGTCCGGCCCATCCCGTGATGTGTCATATCCTGAATTTGGGTCATTCTACTCGGCCGCCGCTTGCGCCCCCAGAAAGCCGCCGGACTGGCGATTCCAATATCGGGCATAAAGCCCGTCCTGTGCCAGAAGCTGGGTATGAGTTCCATCCTCAACGATCTTTCCGGCGTCCAGAACAAGAATGCGGTCCATCCGGGCAATGGTGGACAGCCGATGGGCAATGGCTATCACCGTCTTGCCCTGCATGGCGACTTCCAGGGCGGACTGGATTTCAGCCTCAACCTCGGAATCAAGGGCAGAGGTGGCCTCATCCAGCACCAGAATAGGCGCGTCCTTGAGCATGGCGCGGGCAAGCGCGATCCGTTGCCGTTGACCCCCCGACAGTTTCACGCCCCGCTCACCCAACCGGGCTGCATAGCCTTCCCGTCCGCGGTGATCCCGCAGGGTCAGGATAAAGTCATGGGCCGCAGCCTTGCGCGCCGCCTCGAACACCTCTTCGTCCGTCGCCTCTGGCCGGCCGTAGCGTATGTTTTCAAGTGCTGAGCGGTTGAACATCGACGTTTCCTGCCGCACCACCGAAATCTGCTGGCGCAGGGCGGTCTGGGTCAGGTCGCGAATATCATGATCCCCCAGCAGAATGCGGCCACCTTCCACGTCATAAAGGCGCAGCAACAGAGAAACCACCGTCGACTTGCCTGCACCCGACGCACCGACCAGCGCCAGCTTGCAGCCTTGCGGGATGGTCAGATCAAAGCCTTTGAGCGCGGAAATCTGGCCACCATAGGTAAAGCGGACATCCTCGTAAGTGATGGCCCCTTTCTTAACGGTCTCGTCCAACGCGTTTGCCCTGTCCACAATCTCGTGTGCCGGGGCAAGCGTGGCGATACCGTCCTCAATCTCGCCTATGTTGGTGAACACGGACACAGCCGCGTTGCTAAGCCGGTTCGTGATCTGGGCCAGTCGGGTGGCAATCATCGCGGTCATGGCGATATCGCCAACCGTCGCCTGCCCAAGGGTCCAAAGGTAAAGGCTGCCCGTGATTGCAAACAAGGGCAGAATCCCGCCCAGCGACATGATCACAAGGCGAAAACCGGCGGACATCCAGCCGAACTCCAGCGACCGGCAGCGCAGATCCTCAAGCGCCCGCAGGGTGGCCTTTTCCTCGAACGTGTCATGGGCAAAGAGTTTCACCGTCCCGATGTTGGACAGGGTGTCGACGATCTGGCCGGTCACGACTGTCCGGGCCCCTGCCCGCTTGGCAGACCGCAGCTGGACCCGGGGGATAAAGTAGATCAACGCCACCGCATAAAGCGATCCCCAGACCACCATTCCCAAAAGCAATCGCGCATCGATGCCCGCCATCAGGATCAGTGCGCCGGCAAACATAGCTAAACCGTAGACAAAGACGTCCGACACCTCGACCACCACATCGGTTAGGCCGCGTGCGGTCTGCATCGCCTTCTGGCTGATCCGACCGGCAAAGTCGTTCTCAAAGTACCGCATCGAATGCCCAAGCGTGTGCTTGTTCAGACGGCTAAGGACGAGAGGGAAAAGATGCGGCCCCAGCAGAATCGAAGTGATGCCCGCGTCAGCCGCAAATACGATGGGGCGCAGGATCAGGAAATACGCCACACCCGCCACGACAAGCGGCCAGTAGGTTGCCCAGAACGGGCTTTGGCCCCGGGCGCTGGCCTGATCGATCACCCAACCGGTAAACCAGGCTGATACCAGCTCAGTTGCGCCTGCGGTCGCGGTGATCAGCATCGCCAGAAAAATGGCCCGCCACGCCCCGCTAAGCCCCCAGCGAAAGAACGGAACAACTGTCTGGGGCGGCGCCGAGCCGGCTGGGGCGTAGGGGTCGATCAGCCCCCAAAAGCGACCCGGCCCAAAACTCATTCCGCGGCCTCGTTCAGTGGCAAAAAGCCGCCCGATTGACGGTTCCAGTAGCGCGAATACAGACCGCCCTTGGCCAGAAGGTCATCATGGGTCCCTTCCTCGACGATCTGACCTACATCCAGGACGACGATCCGGTCCATGCTGGCAATGGTCGACAGGCGGTGGGCGATGGCGATGACGGTTTTGCCCTCCATCGCGCCCTCCAAAGCGGCTTGGATCAATGCCTCAACCTCGGAATCCAGGGCAGACGTGGCCTCGTCCAGAACAAGGATCGGCGCGTCCTTTAGCAGGGCGCGGGCCAAGGCGATCCGTTGCCGCTGACCACCCGACAGCTTGACACCCCGTTCACCCAGAAACGCGTCATAACCGGTGTTTCCCTTGAAGTCGGACAGCCCGACAATGAACTCATGGGCCTCTGCCTTGCGCGCCGCTTCGATGACTTCGGCATCTGTGGCGTCGGGTTTGCCATAGCGGATGTTGTCGCTGGCCGACCGGTTGAACATGGCGGTTTCCTGCGTGACCATGCCAATCTGGCGGCGCAGGCTTTCTTGGGTGACGCCCCGTAGATCCTGACCGTCAATGCTGATGGTCCCTGATTCCGTATCGTGAAGCCGCAACAGGATCGAGACGAGCGTAGATTTACCCGCACCCGAGGCGCCGACGATACCAAGCCGTTCCCCCGGCGCGATGGACAGGTTGATGCGACTGATGCCACCGACACGTTGCCCGTAGGCAAAGCTGACGTCGTCAAAATGTACTGCACCGCTTGTAACCTTGAGGGGCACGGCGTCTTTGGCGTCCGTCAGGTCATGGGGTGGGGTCAGGGTTAACATTCCGTCCTCGACTTCGCCCAGGTTCGAATAGATGGCCATGAGGGTAAAGCTGACCCAGCCGGTCATCTGGGCAATCCGCAAGGACACCGCGCCGGCGGCCACGATATCGCCGGGCGTGGCCTGACCGCTCCGCCACAACAACAGCGTGCCGCCCAGCATCAGGACGGGAATGACACCGGCCAGCGTCATCAGGGCCAGCCGGAACCATCCATTCAGGATGCCCATATCAACGGCTTTGACCCGAAAAACCTCCATTGCGCTCAGCGCCGCCTGATCCTCGTGATCGGCGTGGCCGAACAGCTTGACGGTTTTCATGTTGGTGATGGTATCGACGACCTGGCCCGTCAAGTTCGCCCGCGCATTGGCGCGGACCTTGGCCCGCTTGCGGATACGCGGCAAAAACCACTGGATCAGGTAAAGGTAGGCCACGACCCAGGTGCCAAACGCCAAGGCAATCCGCCAGTCGATCGCAAGGAGCAGCAGGATCGAACCAATCAGTGAGGCAAGCGCAAAGCAAATCGTGTTGATGAATTCCGACGTGATATCGGTGACAGCTGTCGCCACTTGCATCTGTTTTTGGGCGATCCGCCCCGCGAAATCGCTGTCGAAAAAGCGTACCGAGTGACCCATCGTCCAGCGATGCAGCTTTGACAGGACAAGGGGCGCAACATTCGGCTGCAAGACAACCGTGTTAAGTGCAGACGACGCTGACAAGGCGATGGGACGAATGACTAGAAACAGCACAAAGGTGCCCAGCACCAGCAAGACCTGTTCGGACCAGAAGGTTTCAGGCAGGCTGGCCGAAGTCGCATCGATCACCCGGCCAAGGGCAAGGGCAGTCATGACTTCGGTCACACCGGCGACCGCCGTGATAAGACCAGAGCCCAATAGGAACCAGCCCGACCCGCGCAAACACCATCCAAAGAAGCGCCAGAGCGTCCGGGGCGGAGGTCCGGAAGCCTCCAGGAACGGATCGATAAGATCGGCTGTCTTCATGCTTCGGCCTCCGTGCCGTGGCCAGGCGATGCGTCGAGGAGCAGTCCACCACCTAACTGTCGCTGCCAGAACGATGAATATAACCCGTTATGCGACATTGGCACGTCATGCGACCTATCTTTGGTGAATTCAACCGGTTCTCTGGCCGATGAGACCCCGGCAGGTCCATTGCTGCGGCTCTTGCTAGTGGGGATTGGTCGGGCCTCGCGCGAAAGCGGCGCGCATTTCGGTGCCTGTTGAATTCCTTGGCCAACCAGTTATCAAGAGTTGTGTGGTTATGTTCGAAGAGGGTTCCTGGTGACGAGTGCATTGGACAAGGTTGGTGCGGATACAACCGAACGTTTGGTTGGGACGGGCCTTCATAACGTCAACTACCTGACCCACATCGATGATGTGCGAAAGCTTGCCTACATTGAGACACCCAAGGTCGCCTGCACGTCGATAAAGAAATTCATGGCAGATCAGTACGTTGGCGGAACGTTTGAACTGCAGGACATTGGCGACATCCACAATAGGGATATCTCCCCACTCAAAAGATTCAGGCAGTTGCCACCCGAACAGGGCAGGCGCATCTGGGGGCCGGAGTACCGACGCTTTCCTTCGTCCGCAATCCGTTTTCGCGGCTCTTGTCCGGCTATTTAGACAAGCTTGTGACAAACGAATTCGAGCGTCAGTTTCATCTTCCTATGTTGGGCTTTGAGCCGGGATCAAGGCCGACGCTCGTCGAATTTCTGGAACGCCTTGCTGCGATGCCCAATGACGAACGGGATATACACTTTGCCACACAGGCTTCGCTCTTGATGGTCGATGCCGTGGAATACGACTTTATCGGGCGGTTCGAAGGGTTCAAAGAGGACTTCCTGCGGCTCCAACACAGCCACTATGGAATTTCACATCCGTCAGACGCCTATGAATCGTTTGGAAAACATCACGCTTCGGACGCAAACGCGAAGATCGAGCGGTACTATGGGCCACGTGAAATTGAGCTGGTTCAGGACATCTACCGCAGCGACTTTCAATTGTTTGGCTACAGCGACGATATCACCCGGGCCTGCGACCGCCCCTCCGAAGTGCAGACAGAGCGACTGAGGGACTCAGCACGCGCCTTTTCGGTGAACCCTGACTATGAACCGGATGACCTCGCCGTGCGGCTGTTCCGGCTTTTTACCATGTATCAGGAAGCAAACAGAGACCAGAGTGTCGAAGATGCCCTGCCTGCAGATTCGATCGCCAGAGCGTTCCAGAGACTTACAGAACGTCGCGAGAGTGAGTTAGTCAGATGAGCTTCGCGGTTAGGGGTTATATAGAAAGAATTGATCCAAAGCTTGTGGTAGGATGGGCTTACGACTTCAAATCCCCGAACCAGCCGGTGGAAGTCCAAGTCCGACAAGACAACCGGATCCTAGCGGACACCATCGCTGATCTGTCGCGAGATGACCTCCTTGAACAGGGCATCGGAAGCGGACGTCGCGGCTTTAGCATGACGATTTCCGATGATCTGTGCAACCTTCTGCACAGGGGCGAAGCGGAGATCTGGGTATCCGATGCGCGCAGCGAATCGTGGTACCGAATTGCCGAGTTGCGTGAACTGAACGATAAAGCGGGGCTGAGCGGTCGGGTTCTGCGTGCGCTATATGGGCGACGGCGTTTCGCACAAACAACCCAATTGCAGGCTGAGGCCCATATTGACCGAGACAATTCGATACTCAATGTGGTTGCTCACGAAACGGGGAACAAGCTCGGGACGGGGCTACGCTTGCAGGGATATGGGGCCAACAGCGCGGGCCTTTTGTCCGGCGTGGTGGACAATCTCGTCACGCCAAAGACCGGATTTTCCCCCAACAGCATCCGTTTCGAAGTCAAGGGTAAGCTTTTTGGGACGATCGACCGGATCAGTGCAACTAGCTTCGAGGGCTGGATGCTAGCAAACCATCCCTCAACAACTCCATTCCTTCTGATTGATGGTGTTCCGGCCGCCCAGACCGAATGGCCTTTGATCCGAAGAGATGTCACCGATCGTTACGGCGTTCAGCGCAAGGCCGGATTCCGGTTCGAATTTGACGCCAGTCCCGGCAGCACGGTCGACTTGTTGGCATTCGATGGGCACAGGCTGCTCGATGTGGCGCATGCGAGGCTACCCTTGGAGGGGTAATCCAAGGGGGCGGAGAGGATTTGGCAGATCATTGAGGACGCCGCCAAGCCCGATGCAGTTGCAATTACCTGCTGGGATGGAGCGCACAACCCAATCGGCCGAGCCAAGGTTTTGTATGACGTGCTCGACGGCCGGCGTCCGGTCTGGCTATTTTGTTACCTTTTCGAGGAGTTTGGTGGCCAGATCTGGGCGCCATTGGCGGGTTCGAACCTTCGTATCATGACGATTCCCTGGAAACAGCGCGAGCAGTACCACCGCATGTTCGAGGTCTACGGCATCCGCTTTCCAACGGTGTGGATGTGCAAGCCTCGCTTGCCAACTTTACTTCTGGCCTCGGCAATCGCGGCACCCGATGCCCGTCTCGTACTCGATTTCGATGACAACGAGGAACATTTTTCAAAGTCACCGGGTTCTGCTGAAAAGGCCTATGGCGGTGAAACTATAGGTCTTGTTCGCAGTCTGATCGAAGAAATCGACGCGCGCACTGCCGCCAGCAAGGCGCTGGCTGAGGATTACAAGACCGAGATCGTACGCCATGCGCGCCAAACTACCGACAAACGGCGGTTCAACAGCAATAAAGCTGCTGACCGGCCGTTGCGTATCGGCTTCGTCGGCACCGTGCGGCCCCACAAGCGCCTGCTGGAAGCGTCGGAGGCCATTGCCGTGGCCAGCCATATTTTTGGGCGCAGACTGGAATTGAATGTTTACGGAGACATACATCCAGACGATTATCGCAAGGATCTCGAAGCCAACAACGTTGTGACTCGTGGCAATATCCCTGCTGAAGAGCTTCAGGAGGTTTTGCAAACCTTCGACGTTGTTTTGACCGGCTTCCCTTCACAATCCGATAGCGATGAGCCAATTACGCGTTACCAGATCTCCTCAAAGATTGGTGATGCGCTTGCCAACGGTATCCCAGCGCTGGTGCCGCGCACTCGCAGTGTGGCAGACCTCGACGGCACGCCAGGAATATTTTTGTTCGACGCCGACGATTTTCCTGATGTACTGATGGAGGCGCTGAGCTGCAGCAAGAAGATTATGCTGCCGCGCGCATTTACACTTGATGGAGCCTATGAAGGCTTCGCTAAGGCGGAGTCCGAGGCACCAAGCGATGCCAGCGCGCTACGCTTATTCACTAGAT
>ERZ887849.665-NODE-665-length-35785-cov-60.239854_pt1 | contig 35785 bp, 19 predicted proteins | sample MGYA00521267_ERZ887849 | MGnify/ENA primary metagenome ERZ887849 (study PRJEB32303, sample SAMEA104408601) | aquatic metagenome | biome: Brackish water; feature: Pelagic; material: water | place: Baltic Sea | collected 2014-06-06T16:11:00 | depth 2,863 m ... | reverse complement strand
GCGGCATCTCACCCGACTTGACTCGATCATGAATCAGAATCCAACGCTCGCGAAGCTCTCGGTCGTCAAGCGTGAATGCCAGCGAAGTGAGATCGAGTCCGCCTTCCGCCGCCGCGCCGTCATGACAGTCGACGCAGGTCTGCCGGATGAGTTCACCAAGCGGCGCGGGAAGTTCTGCCCCGGTTAACCTCGAAGTGCAGAGGAGAAGCAAGAGGCACACCGCGCATGCGGTCCCGATGGGGCGAACAAAGCCCAGCATTTGGCGAGCGGTCGCTGCCTCCGTGTTCGTCATGCGAATAACTCCGCGATGGGCTGGCCCATGTCTGTGATGGGAACAGGCCGGTCGCCGGCGTACAGGTTCTTGTGGTAGTCGATACCAACCGCCGCACAAATTGTCGCGAAAAAGTCGGGGACGCTGACGGGGCTGGAAACGATCTTCTTCGCGACATCGTCGGTTTCGCCCCAGGCTCCACAATGCGACAGGCCGCCGCCAGCGAGGACACAACTGAAGGCCGTGCCTTGATGGCCTCGTCCGCCGCCGCTGTCGAATTCCGGTGGTCGGCCGAATTCGGTGGTGATGACGATCAGCGTTTTGTCGAGCATCCGTTTTGCTTTGAGATCTGTGATCAGCGTGGCGACCGCCGTGTCAAGTTCCTGAATCAATTTGTGCTGATTTAGAATGCCCTCATTGTGGACGTCCCAGCCGATGCCGTTCAGGAAGTTCAGATTGTGCGATACCTCGATGAATCGCACGCCACGCTCAATCAATCGCCGACTTAGCAGGCAGCGCTGGCCGAATTCCCCGCCGTATCGGTTGCGAAGGTCAGCTGGCTCGCGGTCCAAATCAAAGACTTGCATGAACTCAGGACCGCTTAGCTTCAGGCTTTGTTCGATCGCCGCATCGTAATCGAGCAATCGCTGATCGGTCGTTGGGTCGGCATTGCGTTTCAAAACGGAAAGAAAATCTTCTCGGCGCGATTGCCGATTCGGAGTGATGCCATCGGGGCGAGCCAATCCGGCTGGTCCCTGGCTGGTGTCGGTCAAGTACAAATAGCTGTCGCGCGTGCCGAGAAATCCGGGGCCGCGCGTCACGTTCGGATAACCGATCAAAACATAAGGCGGAACGCCATCGCCCGCCGCGCCGCGTTCGTGGGCGATGATCGATCCCAGCGAAGGATATGCAATCGTTCCACTGACCGGCCGTCCGGTGTGCATGCGGTTGGTCGCTGCAGCGTGTTCATCAATCACCTCGTGATGCACACTGCGCACAGCGGTGACGCGGTCCATTAATGGGGCAAGCTGCGGCAGGTGCTCACACACTCGCACTCCGGGAACGGCGGTTTCGATCGAGTCGTAATAGGAACCGGCGAGCTTTTTCTTCGGGTCGCCTTTCCTCTTGGGATCGAACGTATCGATCTGCCCCATCCCGCCCCCGAGCCAGATTGAGATTACATGTTCGGACTTGCCTTTGGTGAGCATGTCTGCGCCGATTGCCGCGTTGGCAAGAGTAAGGCCACAACCTGCAGCGGTACCTGCGGCCAGAAAATCGCGACGATTGAATGAAGCTGATGAAGTCATGATTGATTATTCTATTGTTTAGCGAGCGGTGACTGAGGAAACCGTAGGACGGCCTTTCCAGGCCGTCTTGCTTCTTCCTTTTTTTCGTTTGACGGCCTGGAAAGGCCGTTCTACGTTACGGTATCCAGACAAATTCACGGTGATTGATCAGGCTCCACAGTGCATCTTCGTAGACGGCACGCCACTCAGGTGAAAGTCGTGGGTCGGAGGGTGGACCGGCGAGCACACGGCGTTCGATTTCCAGTTGAATTTCATTCGCCTTCACTCGGCCATGATTGAACCACGTGACCTGTGGAAGCGGCGAAAGTTCTTGCACATGTGCGATACTGTCAGCCGGAACCAGACGCGTGTCGAAGCCTTCGGATAGCGCATCGGCAAATGCCTTTCGTTCGTCCGGTTTGGGCCAGCGACTGAGGCATCGCAGGAACATGGACTCCACGAGCGACTCCGGCGATTTCGCGGCGACTGCGAGATCCGCCATTTCACTTTGATACGACGCCCGCGTTAGTGAGACCGAAAGCGTGCCGCCCGCCAATACGCCCGGCTGCAGGACATTCGGATCCGTTTCACGCTCAGCGATCGGCATCTGCCTGGCGCCGTTCCAGCCAAACGCTTCCAGCACGTCGACGACGGCGCGGGCCTTCGGCAGCGACAAACTCGGTCGATCGCGTTCGTTCTTCAGATCGCCGAACATCCACGCTCGCTTTGGTTTGCCTAGCGTCTGACGCTGCCCCAGTTCGCGGCGTCCGTCGTGGACAAACGTCAGCTCTTCCACGTCAATCGGTCGGCCCGTGGCTTGGTGCAGCGAATCGACAATTTGTTCGGCCGATAGACGGCGACGTTCCGGGGCGTTGAAGAATCGCATCGTCACCGACGCAACCAAATTCTTACCAACAGCCGTACGCTGGTACGTGTCGGAAGTGACAATCAATCGCACGACATGCCGAAGGTCGTAATCGTTAGTCACCATTTCACGCGCCAACCAATCAAGCAAGTCAGGGTGACTGGCGGTGCTGCCTTCCCAGTCATGAACCGGCTCGACCCACCCGGCTCCCATCAGTCGCTTCCAGATTCGGTTGACGATGACACGTGCGAATCGAATGTTCTGCGGAGCCGTGACCAGCGCGGCAAGTCGTTCACGTGTATCCGCTGGATTCTGCATGAGCTTGTCGATTTCCGAACCGTCGGAGACACCGGTGACAGTTGCAAACGGCCATTCGGGACCGACAGAAGCATTCGCTTCAAGCGTCACCTGAATGAGCGATTTTCGAACCGTTTGATTCTCGAAAAATGCGGCTGGCACCTGACTGGTTTTGGGAACAGTCACCGGTTCGCGATTGAACATCGCGGCGAGCGAGTAGAGGTCTTTCTGCGTTGTGGTGTGATACGGAGAATCGTGGCAACGCGCGCATTGCAGTTCGATGCCCAAGAACGCCGACGCGACGATGTGCCCTTTGGCGGCTAGCGGAGCATCATTCTCCGCCGCGATGCCAAATCCCGCGCTGCCGCCTTCCGCTGCACCGCCACGCATCATGATCAATTCGGTGACCATGCGATCGAGCGGCTTGTTGTCTCGCAACGAGTCATGCAGGAACCAGCGAAATGGTCCTGTGCTGTTCAGCGATGCATTGATTAGTGTCGGATTCTCGGCGAGCAGATCGAGCCAGAGGTTCATCCATCCATCGGCAAAGCGCTCGTCTTCCAGCAGGTCATCGATAAGTTTTTGTCGCCTTTCGCTCCGCGAAAGTAGCGTCTGAGCATCGCGCACTTTTCGAGGAGTGAAAGGCGACTTTCCCAGAAACGCTCTCGCTTCGTCCTCTGTGGGCGGAACTCCGATCGTGTCCAGATAGATACGGCGGAGGAAAGCGGCATCGTCGATCACTGGCGCCATCGCCACATCGACGTCTGTCAGCGGAGGTGCAGGCCACGGCGCACCATCTGCCACCCATTGCTCCAACAGTTCGATCTGTTGTTTCGAGAGGCCTTCTTCAGTCGGAGGCATATCGCCGCTGCGAATGCGGGCGATCATTTCGCTCGCATCGAGATCGCCGGGAACAACAGCGGGAATCTCCGAGTCGCCCGCCTTCAACAGGGCTTCGCGCGAGTCCAGCTTCAAGCCGCCCTTGTCCTTTTCTCCGTGACAGCGAAAACACTGTTCTCGCAGAATCGGCAGAACCTCGCCGTGAAAATGTTCGGCCTGTCGCACGTCAGCAGCCGCCGACGCTGCAACGGATCGCTCGATCTTCGACGTGATGAAGCCGTCGATATCTGTAGGATGGCCCTTCCGGGCCGTCTGTTCAGGCTTAGCGACGGCCCGGAAGGGCTGTCCTCCGTCTGGATTCGCTGTCTGCTGCGTCCACGCACGCGCAGCGTCATGGCGTCTTTGCCAGAATTCATTCTGCGATGCAGCAGCACTGCGGCGGCGTTGATCGTCAAACCGGGCCAGCGATTTCTCCATCGACGACAGAACGGGCTCTACGGCCGCGTCTGTCAGAGGGAGTCGATTCGAACCCGCACCGAGCACTTCGTACGATTTGCCATCCGCCGAGAGCATCGCCACACAGACTTCGCCTGTCTCCGTCCGATGCCCTTTGCCGCCAACAACCAGTTCCAGCACCACGCGTGACTTGCCGGTGATGTCAGGCTCAATCGTCGCTTCGCCGAACGCTTCCTGCTGGTGATAGCCGTGGATTCGCACACCGTCGAGCGGTGCTTCGGCGACAGGCGTGACAGGTTCCTCGCCATCGGGCGGGCGAATTGTGACCGGCTCCGTTCGTGCCACAATCTTTCCGTTGATCCACAAGCGGCTTTGCGAACGTGCCCGCAGCAGGAAACGATGCGTCCCCGCCGGCAGTTCCACATCGCCAGCCATTCGCAGCAGGACGGGAGCGTTCCAACCAGAACGGATGCCCCACGCATCGTATTGCAGCGGAATGCGTCGCAGCAGGAACGTATCGCCGGTCCAGCGAATGGACTCGCCGGGCCACTGCTCCCCTTCGTTCAACCAGCGATTATGCGCCGGCAACGCTTCGCACAACTGCACCAGCACGCGACCCTCGGCAATGCCATCGAGTTGCGGCATGACTTCCGGCTGTGCTTTGATGATTCGCGGATCACCTACTCGATGGAAACGCGACGCTATGACTTTATCGCCCAGTATGCTGCGATGAATGGCGATCCCGTCGAGCAGACCTTCGAATCCGTTGCCGATACGAACCTCATCATTATCAACAACCGGCGGCTCTGTTGTTTCGCCGCCATAACTCCAGGTTCCCTGCGTCGGCTCGCCATTGACCCAGCCTCGGATCGATTTCGGATCGCCGAAGCGATACGCGATGGCAATGTGATGCCAGCCTGTGCCGACGGGGAAGCCAAGCTTCGAATCCCAGCGATGCCAGTGTGCTTCGGTGCTGGAAAGCTTCGTTGCGAACAGGAAACTAAGCTTTGCTTCATTCTTTGCACCGACCACGCGCACCGACCAGTTTTGATTATCGCGAGCGAAATTCGGCGAGCCGGTTCGACCTTTGCCAATGATATAGCCGACCTGACCTTCGCCGAGGACAGACGGATTCACCCATGCTTCGATGGTGAAAGCATCGCCGTTCGTAAAGTCAAAGTCACTGTTCGATCCTGTGTCGGGCACAGCAAGGTAGGCAGCAGCATCAAGCCGCACGGCGGTGTTGTTTTCAGCCATCTCCGGAAACTCCGGAGGCCGCGGCCCAGCCTGATCACGTTGCACGTTGCCTTTGGTCGTCAATGACGTCGCCTCCTCCGTGCCAAACTCCCACTGCACGGCCGGCGAGGCACTGTCACCCGCAGCGAGCGCAATCGCTCCGATTAACAATATGGTTTCCAACATCAGATGAGAATCTCCTTGATAACTTCACCGTGCACGTCGGTCAGGCGGAAGTCGCGACCGGCAAAGCGATATGTGAGACGTTTGTGGTCGTAGCCCAGTTGGTGCAGCATCGTGGCATGTAAGTCATGGACAGAAACAGGATTTTCGACCGCCTTGAAACCGAATTCATCCGTGGCGCCGTAAATGGTTCCGCCTTTGATTCCGCCCCCTGCCATCCACAGCGAATAGCCCCAGTGATTGTGGTCGCGACCTTGCGATGCGCCAGAACCGTTCTGTCCCATCTCGACGGACGGAGTTCTGCCGAATTCGCCCGTGCACAGAATCAGCGTTTTGCTCAGCAGCCCCCGTTGCTTCAGGTCGATGATCAAGGCGGCCAGCCCCTGGTCGCACTGTTCAGCAACTTTGCGATGTTCGCCTTTGATGTTGGAGTGGCTGTCCCACGGCTGACCACTCCCATGCCATGTCTGCACAAACCGCACGCCGCGTTCCACCAGACGCCGAGCGATCAGCAATTGTCGGTTTTGCGGCCCGTCGCCATACATCTTCACAATGTGCTCGGGTTCCTGAGTTACATCAAATGCCTCCGTGGCTTCGGTCTGCATGCGAAACGCCATTTCAAATGACTGTATGCGCGCTTCGATGGCAGCTTCTCCGGGACGCTGTTCGAGATGACGCGAGTTCATCTTTTGCAGCAGGTCAAACTGCTGACGCTGTTGAGCGCCCGTGAGACGTTCGTTGCGAATGTCTTTGATCAGCTTCGATGCATCCGTGCCCGATGTGTCGACCAGCGTTCCCTGATACACGCCTGGAAGAAATGCGCTTCGCCAGTTGCCCGCTCCGCCAACCGGCAGGCCGCCCGGACACAAGGCGACAAAGCCGGGCAGGTTCTGGTTCTCGCTGCCCATGCCCCACGTCAACCACGAACCGAAGCTGGGACGCACCAACCGTTGATCGCCACTGTTCATCAGCATCAGCGACATTTCATGGTTGGGCAGTTCCGCGTGCATCGACCGAATGACGGCCATGTCGTCGACACACTTCGACAAGTGCGGAAACAAATCACTGACCGGAATACCGCTTTCACCATGCTGCGCAAACGTGAACGGTGAAGGCAAAGCGACGCCGGTTTTGCGTTCGGTTTGCAGGTTATCGAACGGCAGCATCTGTCCGCCGCGCCGGGTGAGTTCCGGTTTGGGATCGAAGGTGTCAACCTGCGACATTCCCCCGTTGAGAAACACATGAATGACATGCTGCGCGGGCCCGTCGAAATGCGTGCGACCCGCAGGCAGTGGTTGATCACCCGCTCGACCATCGTCGCTCAGCAGCCCAGCGAGCGCCAGCGAACCGATGCCCATGCCACTGCGTGACAGGAATTGCCTCCGCCCAATGATGCGTGGCATCTGCTTCTCAGGTTCGTTCATCTTGTCGCCTCGTTCATGGTTCACAAGCTCTCAATCAACAAATACAAATTCATTTGCGGCCAGCAGCACATGAGCCAACTGCTGCCAGCGGTCGCCTGTTTCTTCGCCTGCTTGATTGCTGACGAACTGCAGCGAGGTCTCTAATTCATCGTCCTGCGGCTCTCTTGAATACGCCTGCCGATACATGAATGTCACGCGTTGCTCGGCATCTTCAATGTTCGCACCGCGCTGGGAGAACGCGACTGCGCGATCCTGAATGAACACCGAATTCAGTGCGAACAGGGTTTGCTGAGGAACGGTGGTTTCAGACCGCTTCGCAGTGCACGAAGCGGCATTGGCTCCGTCGAACGTACTGGCCAGACTGGAGATGATGTCGCGATTCACGAATCCATAAACGCTGCGTCGCGGCACCACTGGGGTGGATAGAAAATCAAACGGACGTCCACCGATTGTGCTGACATTCAATTCGCCCGAAACCGCGAGCGTCGCGTCCCGCATCGTTTCCATTACCATGCGCCGACGAGGCATGCGCCACAGCAGATGGTTGTCTGGGTCTTTTTTACGCGAGTCGGCGTTCTCAATCGCCGCCTGCTGATAAACGTCTGACAGCATGATTCGCTTATGCAGCTTTTTCAGTGACCAGCCGTCTTCCTGGAAACTCACAGCCAGAAAATCGAGCAGCCGTGGATGCGTCGGCGGCTGGCTGCGAGCCCCGAAGTCGTCCGGCGTGATCACCAGACCTTTTCCGAAATGATGCTGCCAGACCCAGTTAACCAGCACACGCCGCAACAACGGATTGCTTGGATCGACAATGCTGCGTGCCAGTGCCAGTCGTCGCTGTCCGTCGGGAAACGTAGACGGTTCAGCGGTCGCGGAGTTCAACGCCGTTAAGAAGTGCGCCTGAACGACTTCACCGCGATCGATCGGGTTGCCTCGACGAAACACGTGAAACGGCTGTTCGGGAATTCGTTCCTCCAGCACCATCGCACGTGGAGGCGAGCCGGGCGACGAAAGCTGCAGATTATGGATCGCTCCGTTCTTGCCACCGAGATTATCTCGCACGGTACGATTCAGCAGCGTCGTCGCCAATTCATCCGGCATCGCGGTCGGCGTTCCGGGCTCGTGAAGATGTCGCCTCAACTGGCAATTGACCGCGCTGTTGATTGCTTCGTGCCGAGCGTCCTGATCGGTGATAATTTCTGCGCCGGCCGCTGCTTCCAATGATGATTCCAACAGCGACGCTATCCATTGTCGTTGTACGTCCACAAACAGATTGCCGTAAGCATCAGCCACCTCCAGCAAACTGGCGGGTTGTTTCTGAGTCAGAGCATCCAGTACGCGAGGATTCCACTTCGGAGCGGCCGTGGACAGATTCTGCAGCTTCGCAAATTTTGCGGGGTCACCGTTTTTTCTCGTCCACGCCGCCACCATTGCTGAACACTGCGTCGAAAAATCTTCGCCTTGCAGAGCTGCCAGTTGAAGCCACGGGCCAAACACGGGATCATCGGTCGGCATCTCCGCCAGATAGTCTCGCCAGCGATTCAGCACCAGCGGTCGCAGATCATCGGTGCGATACGAAAGAAAAGCGGCTGACAAATCCTGTTCCGGCGTTCCCTTGGCGAGTTCGCGAAGATACAGCCCCACCTGCATGCGCAGCCGTCCACGCATGACTTCCGTCTGATCGCGCGCCATGTCTCGATGAATCGTCTGACTTTGGGCCAGTTCTTTCTGATACTGACGATAGGCGTCGGAATCCGGCGGCCCGCCCACGATCGGCAGCATGTCGGGCTCCGTGCTGCTGGCCAGAGTCGCGTACAGGGCGTAGTAGTCCGTGGTCGGAATCGGATCGTACTTGTGATCATGGCAACGAGCACATGCGACCGTCAGCCCCATCAGTCCGCGCGTCACAACGTCGATCTGGTCATCGATGACGTCATGAGGATTCCGAAACTGCATGCCGACCGTCAGGAAGCCCAATCCCGCCAACGCAGGATCATTCTCGCCAAGTCCCAATTGATCGGCCGCCAGTTGCTCGGTCACAAATCGATCATACGGCACATCGGCATTCAAGGCCTTGATCACGTAGTCGCGGTAGGTATACGAAAAGGGAAACTTCGTGAAGCCGATCGCGCTGCCGCCATGCGTATCTGCGTAACGAGCGATATCCAACCAATGCCGCCCCCAGCGTTCGCCGTAGCGAGGCGATTCCAGCAACCGATCGATTAACTTCGCGAACGCATCCGGCGTATCGTCAGCGATGAACGCCTCGACTTCTTCCCATGTCGGTGGCAGTCCGATGAGGTCGAAGGTGGCTCGGCGAATGAGCTGCTGTCGAGTGATCTTCGGAGAAAGCCTCAGCCCCTGTGCCTCCAACTTGGCGACGACAAAGCAATCTATTTCTGAAGTTGCTTTGGTTTGTGTTGTCGGCGATTCCGGTTTGACGATCGGTTCAAAGGCCCAGTGTCCCTGATAAGGCGCGCCGGCTTTGATCCACTGCCGCAGCAATTCAATCTGTTGGCTGCTGAGCGTCTTCCCGGATTCAACCGGCGGCATCCGTTCGTCTGGATCCTGTGATGTGATTCGGTGCATGAAGGTGCTCTTGTCCGGATCACCTGTCACAATCACGGACGCTTTCGCAGCGTCCTCCGTGTCCAGCCGCAATTCCCCTTCGCGATGGCTTTCATCCGGACCATGACAATGCAGACAATGTTCGGCCAGAATCGGACGAACGTGTTCATTGAAGCGAATCTCATCGGCAAAAAGCGACGAACCCATAAAAAGCAGCAGGCACACTCGATGCGCCGTGCCTACAAGTCGAATCGCGGACGGCACACAAAGCGTGCCTGCTAGGATGCTGTGTTTCATATCGGCACCTCAACTTCGTTGACAATATTCTCCAAGGGCAAACCCGCGATTGCAGCCACGGCGATGCGTGCTGAAGTCGCCCGCATTTCGTTCTTCGACTCCACGCTGCAAAAGGCGGCATGGCAGGTGACAATCAGGTTCGGTGTGGCGGCTTCGTCCGGCGTCTTCAGCGGCTCGTCCTCGACGACATCCAAACCCGCGCCGGCCAGTTGACCACTTCGCAGGGCGTTCAGGATCGCAGTCTTCTTGATGACCGCACCACGAGCCGTATTTACGACAAAGGCGGAAGGCTTCATGAGAGCCAATTCATCCTCCGCGATCATGTGGTGTGTTTCGTCGTTCAACGGGCAATGCACCGAAAGAACGTCGGCTTTCGCCAGCAGCTCCGGCAGCGATTTCGCGCGGGCAATCCCGATGGCCTTGTCGACACCGTTGGGCAGGTAGGGGTCGTAAAAGCAAACCTGAAAGCCCAGCGATTTGGCTCGCAGCGCTGTGGCCGTTCCGATGCGCCCCAGTCCAACCACGCCAAAAACTAATTCGCGGAGCCGTCGGAGTTTTGGCTGAACGCGAATCACCCAGCCCAGGCGTTTGGCTTCTTCGTCGAGCGGAAACAACTGCCGGCACAGCGCCAGTGTCAGAGCGATTGCGTGATCTGCAACTTCTTCGGTTCCATAGTTCGGAACATTGCAGACGGGAATCCCCAATTGCCGGGCCGCATCGATGTCCACGGAATCAAAACCCACTCCGTTGCGGATCAGCGTTTTGCAGTTCCGCAGTCGATTCAGTCCAGTGGCCGTGATCGGTGTGTTGTGCCAGACGATGAGCGCATCGGCGTCGCAGATTTCCTCATCAAAATCAGCGTCGCTCGAACAGAGGAATCGTTTCACTCGGGCAGCATCCCCAATCACCGCTCGTTCAACGGCGGCATCGGAGTCATCCAGCGGCGAAGCGGCCCAATCAATAATGGCAATCAGTGGCATTTGACAATGTTACTCCAGATAAAAACAACGACAGGCAGCGCCGTTGTTGTTGGCTATTGGTTACTCGTCGAAACGGGCAGCAGGATGCGGGATGGCTTCGCTGAGGTATGGTAGACCGATTCGGTGGCGATGGCTGTCGACTTGCCGAATGGTCCTTCGCCCGTGTTGGGATTGCGGTCAAAGAGCGGGAAGTAGGCTCCGCAGATGTCGACTCGCAGCCGATGTCCTGGCGCGATCTGAGCCGCAATCGGGCCGAGGTCGACGGAGATCTGGCAGGTCTCGTTCGGAGTCAGCGGTTTCGGCTCCAGTTCGGATTCGCGGAACCGGCCTCGCAGGATGCCGACAGCAAGGTTGTAAGCCGCACCATCGGGATGCACGTCGATCAGCTTCACCACCCAGTCGGCATCGGCGGTGTCGGCCGCGACGAACAGGTCGGCCCGGGCATTGCCAGCGAAGGTCAATGGCTGAGTGAGTGGCTCCGTCGAGTAGCACAGCACGTCGTCGCGATCTTCGATTGTCCGTTGATCGACCGGAGCCCAGATCGCCACGTGCAAGGGCCGTTGATCCGTGACCGGACACGCAGGGACAGGATCAGCCGGATCGGCTCGGAAGCGGTCAACCGGTTCATCAGTCGATGGAGCGGCGCGATTGAGTTGACCGTCGCCGCCGCGCGTGTTCGCCCGCCCGGATGAGTGCAGGTAGAAGCTCGTCGATTCATAACCGCCCGGCGGCCAGCTCTCTGCCTCGTGCCAGCGGTTCTCACCCATCACGAAGTACCGCACGGGGACGATGGGAGTCGCTTCCGAACCCGCAGTCTCTTTCAGTGTGCGATCAAACCAGTCCAGCGTGGCTGCCGTTGCGTCCCATTGTGCTTCCGCCCCAAAGTCAAGATCGCCGACTCGGGACTTGCCAATGGTCCCATGATCCCACGGTCCAAGAATGAGTCGCTGTTGCTTGCGAGTCGCCTGATCCTTCGCCAGTTGCTGCATGCGACTGAAATTGTTGACGGACTCGCGTGAGAAGAAGTCGTAGTAACCGACGACGTGCTGCATCGGCAGTTTGAGATCGAGCATGTCATCCGTCAGGTCGAGCCGCTTCCAATATCCACCCGGGGTCGGATGAGTCAGCATCGCTTCAAGCCAGGAAATCGACCAGCCGACCTGGTCATCGATCTCGCTCAGCGGCAGATGCAGGAGCGTGCGATTCCAGTCGTCCGTGACGGTTGCTCCCTCGGGCTTTGGCGAATTCCCGGAGGCCCACCTGGCGATCAGGCTGTGCCGCACCGCTCCGCCAAGATAGAGGTTTCGGTAGAAGCTGCTCCAGGTAGCAGTCGGTGTGATTGTTACCAACTTTGGTGGATGCTCGACGGCAGCCTGCCATTGCGTGGCACCGACATACGAACTGCCCCACATCCCGATGCGACCATTGCACCATGACTGGTTTCCGGCCCACTCGATCGCATCAAAGCCGTCCTGACCTTCGTTGTTGTACGGAATAAAAACACCCTCCGACGCGAACTTACCACGGCAGTCCTGCACAACCGCAATATATCCCGCGGCCGCGAACTGCTGTGCTGCTCCCTTGGCGCGATCCTTGTTGTACGGAGTTCGCATCAACACGACGGGAGCGACCGTGGTCGCATCGTCGCGATAGACGTCAGTCGCCAGTTGGACGCCGTCGCGCATCGACACCATCACCGTTTCGACTTGAACGTCGGCGAATGTCGATCGTGAGCCAACAAGCAGGGTGGCAAGAATAACGGCAAAAGATTTCATGGACATGATCAGTACTTCGGGAAGAGGGCCGGGGTTGGGAAGCGTTCTTCCAGGCTGGAAGCGTCGTTGAGGTATTCCTCACGCGGTACCTGCACCTGTGGCCAGTTACCGGGGCGGACTCGGACGACGCGGCCGGGGCGGATGCCTTCGATGATGAGATCGGTCTCAAAACGAATCTGGATGCCGCTGCTGCCCAGATGCGATTCTCCGTCCGTCTGCGTAACGTCGAGGATGGAACCGCGAGAGGCCATGTGCGCTGGCCCGTAGGCGCCGTGGGTGTGCTTCAACGTGTTCTCGACCGCATTCATCATGGCCGAGGTGCCCTTCTTGAAATCGGCGTACAGGGATTCGTCCATGCCGCCGAACAAGGTCGCGGTCACAGTCGCGTGGCCGAACTTGCCATACTCGACGGCATCGATCCAGGCGGGCATCCAGCGGCTGCGGATGAAGGCCTTATGCGTCTCGGTCTGGTTGCGGGCCGCCCGCTGCATCGCGGTGTCGTCCAGCCAAATGTCCGAGATGTGGAAGCGGGTGAACACGCCGCCTGGTGTGGGTTTCCAGGTGATCCCGAGTAGCACCGCCTGGCCGTCGAGGGACTTCTTTCCGCTGGCGGGCCAGATGTCCTCGGCGATCAGGTCCTCGACTTCGAGCCGCTCGCGGCCGCGCCAGATCCGGGTGGCGGCATCAAACGTCATCGTTTCCTCGCTGGCCTTGCCGTCTCCGCCTTCCTTCGGTTCGCGGCTGGCGACGATCATCCCTGAATTGTTCTGCAGGTCCACTTCTTTGAGCGTCCAGACCAATCCTTCGCGAAAGCAGTGGCTTGGCTCGTCTTCTAGCAGGAGGACGTGGTTCTCGGCGGGGTAGATGCCGGCGCCGCTGTAGCCCGAATTTTTCTTGCGGTTGTCCACCGGCAACACCGGCACCGCCGAAAGCTTCGGGTCCGGCGGAAGAAAGGCCCGGACGTGCAGCACGGTGCCGAGCGGGATGTCGCGCAGATCCGCCGGTGCGCCGTGATAGCGGATGATGCCGTAGGGCAGCATGGCGAAGGGATGCGGAGCGTTCCGAAAATACTGGCCCGCCCCCTGCACGCGAAGGCTGCCGCGGCGATTGGCGTGATCCACGTACACCAGTTCACCACGATAAGAGAGCGCTTTTTCCAGAGGGGGAAACTTCCCGGACTCGGGGCGGAAGGGTTCGCCTTCACCTTCGGCGTTAGCAGTACTCGCGAGCAGGGACACGCCAAAGTAGAGCGCGGCGAACCAGCAGGTAGATTTGAGTTGTGTCATCGTTCGATTTCGCTGGGTCAGTATTTCGGGAAGATTTCGGGGGATGGAAAGCGATCCTTGGGGGTGTTCTCGAAAAGATATTCCTCCCGGGGGATCTGGGTCTTCGGCCAGCTTTCCGGGCGGACACGAACGACTCTTCCGGGGCGAATGCCTTCGATGATCAGGTCGGTCTCAAACTGGATTCGGATGCCGCTGCTGCCGAGCGGGATTTCTCCGGGTGTCTGAGTGACGTCAAGGATTTTGCCATTGGAGGCCATGTGGGAAGGCCCATAGTGACCAGCTGCGTGCTTCAACGTATTCTCGGCTCCATTCATTTGTGCCCCGACGCCCTTTTGGAAGTCGTTGTAGAGCGAGGAATCCATGCCGCCGAACAGCGTCGCGGTGACGTTCGCGCGGCCGAACTTGCCATACTCGACGGCATCAATCCAGGCCGGCATCCAGCGACTGCGGATGAAGGCTTTGTGCGTCTCAGTCTGAAATTGGGCCGCGTACTGGATAGCGTCGTCCAGCCAGATGTCCGAGATGTGAAATTGAGTGAAAGCGCCACTCAGTCCATCACCTGGTGCGGGCTTCCAGGTGATCCCGAGCAGGACGGCCTGCCCACCGAGTTGTTTCTTCCCGCTGGCGGGCCATGCTTCTTCGGCGACCAGGTCCGCGACTCTGATTCGCTCGCGACCGCGCCAGATGCGAGTCGCGGCATCGAAGGTCAACTCTTCATCTTCGAAGTTGCCGTCTCCACCGGCCTTTGGCTCGCGGCTGGCGATGATCTTCCCCGCGTAGTTCTTGAGTTCCACTTCTTTAAGCTTCCATACCATTCCCTCGTTCAGGCAGTGACTGGGCTCGTCTTCGAGCAGCAGCACGTGGTTCTCGGCGGGTGCGGTACCGGTGCCACGATAATGCCCCGCATCTTTCGTCTTGTTATCAACCGGCAATAACGGCACGGCGGAAATCTTTGGGTCAGGCGGCAGAAAGGCCCGGACATGCATCACGGTGCCGAGCGGGATGTCTCGCAGATCCGCCGGAGCGCCGTGATAGCGGACAATGCCGTAGGGGAGCATGGCGAAGGGCTGCGGGTCGTTGCGATAAAACTTGCCCGTCCCCTGCACACGAAGGCTGCCGCGTCGGTTGGCATGATCCACGAAGACGAGTTCGCCCCGGTAGGAATGCGCCTTTTCCAACGGGGGAAATTTCCCGGCCTCGGGGCGGAACGGCTCGTCTGCGACGGCCGTGTGCCGTGACAATAGCAAGACGCTCATGAAGAACGTTGCGATCAAACAGATTCTTAGAGTCGTGTGAAAAGGCATAGCGGCTAACAGTTAGTGGTTGGCGATATTGGCTAAGAGCAAATAGCTAACGGCTAATAGCTCCTCACACTTCGATCACCTTATTGCTGTCGCCGAACGTATCAGTCTCTACACCCATGCGTTGGGCCATCAGGAGCAGAAGGTTGCTCATGTGAGCGTCCGGGTTCACAGGGCGGCTGCAGAGCTGGTAATGCGAGCTGGTGAGCGCTCCGTCCGCGCCGATCGCGTAGCCTTGGAAGCTTTTGGCGTCCTTGTTGAAGTCCAGATGGCTGCCGTGCTTCAGTCCGAGGTCCGAACCACCGGCGAGAACCAGCGGCAGGTTGGCGTTGCCGTGGCTGTGGCCGTAGGACATGCCGCTGCCAAACAGCGCCATCGTGGAGCCCAGGAGCGGCTGGCCATTGACATCCTTGGTCTCCGACAGCCGCGACAGGAAGTAGCTGAACTGTTCGATGGCGAACGTGTCGTAGTTGGTGAGCTTCTCGATATAGCCAGCATCGCCGCCATGGTGGCTGAGCTGATGCCGCGATTCGGTGATGCCAATTTCTGGAATGGCAAAGGCATCGCCTTCACCTCCGAGGCTGAACGTGGCCACGCGGGTCACATCCGTCTGGAACGCGAGCACCATGAGGTCATAGACTGTGCGGAAATAATCGCCCGCCATGGTTGCGGCAATGTCGCGGTCGGTGCGTTTGCGGTCGGCGTCGGAGATGGCGGGCAGCGGCGTGTCGAGCCAGGCATCGGCCCGCCGAGTGCGGATCTCCGCCTCACGGACAGAAGTGAGGTATTGATCAAGGCGTCCTTTGTCGGCAGCTCCCATCTTCTGCTCAAGCCGGCTCACTTCCGCGAGGTTGTCATCGAGGACGCTGGCTTTACGTCGCAACGCCCGCCGCTGGGCTGCGATGCCTCCTTTCGGTTCCTCGAACAGCGACGCGAAGATTTCACTGCAACGACGCAGCGCCGGCAACTGCACGCCGTCCGCAGTCCAGGCAAGGGAACCCTGCGTGAGCGCGATTTCCATCGAAGGGTATCGCGTGTGCTGCGCGGTGACTTGCGCCATCTTCTGGTCGACGGAGATCGTATTGCGATCCGAAGGGCCGAGTTTTCCGCCGGTCAGCCAGACCGAGATACAGTTGTGGTGATGACTGATGGCTCCCGGATGATGCAGACCGCTGATCGGCGTGATGACATCGCGGTGCTTTTCCAGCGGCTTGAGCGACCGGGAAAACTCATAGTCCTTGCCCGGTGTGGTGATCTGATAGTTCAGCGAATGGACGCCGTTCGCGAGGTAGATAAAGGCGCTGCGCCGAGGCGTGGCGGACTGTTGCTCGGCCGCTCTGAGCGGGATCATGCATTCCAGGAACGGAAGCGAGATAAAGGTGCCCATCGCACGGAGAGCGTGTCGGCGGTCGATTAGCCAGGATTGGGATAGGTAGTTGCTCATCGAGATTCTCCTTGGAAGGTTTTGGCAAGTGTTGGCTGGTAGGACGCCCTTTCCAGGGCGTCAGTAATGGCTTCGTTCTTGTAGGTAGGTCCTACGTCAGTTATCGAGTTGCAGCTTTGTGGTCGAGTTGCTCCGCAACTCGATTCCGAGTCGCGGAGCGACTCAGCCACATTCATCGTTTCCTTATCAATTCGGACAACGCCACCGCACGAACGATGTCCTTGACTCGGTAATCGTTTTTCTTCGCTTCTTCTTCAATCATGTTGATGTCCTCCCGGTCATCCACCGTCAGCACACGGCGAAGAGCGTAGGTGCAGAGCTGTTCGATGAAGGCTCGCGCGACCTTGTCGCGGTCTTCAAGCAACAGTTGTTTGAATTGGACAGAATTGGTGAATAGACGACCGTCGGGCATCACACCGGAGGCATCCACCAATGGATCTTCACCGACGCCTGTTGGAACCTGCTCGCGGGTGCGCCACTGGCCGATGGCATCGTACTGGTCAAATGCCAGTCCCAGCGGATCGATGTTGCGATGGCAGGCGGCACAACTCGCGTTCTTAGCGTGTGCTTCAATTCTTTTGCGGATGGTGATCTTGTTTCCCTGGGGTGGAATGGGCTCAATCGGATCAACATTGGCCGGTGGCGACGGCGGTGTCTTGTTGAAGATCGCTTCGCTGAGCCACACACCACGATGCACCGGGCGGTGACGGGTGCCGTCCGAGGTCAACCCGAGCACCGCGCCCATCGTGAGCAGGCCGCCGCGATGGTCCTCGGGCTTGAGCGCCACGCGCTGGAAGCCGCCCGTCTTCGGCTCGGGCAGTCCATAGAAATCGCAAAGTCGCGCGTTGGCCATCGTCCAGTCGGAATCGAGGAAGCCTTCAATAGGCAGGTTCTTCGCGAACATCTCGCGGAAATATTCAACCGGTTCCTCACGCATGCTCGTCTCAAGCCAGTCGTCATAGGTCGGGTAGAGTTTCTTATCCGGCGGGAACATGCCGACGCGGTGCAGTTGCAGCCACTGCCGCGAGAAGTCGTCGATGAACCGGTTGATCCGGCTGTCCATTAACATCCGGTCCACTTCTTTCTTCAGGCCCTCACAGTTCAGGGTGCCGCTACTGGCCGCAGTGAAGAGACCGTCGTCGGGCATCGAACTCCAGAGGAAATACGAGAGCCGCGACGCAAGTTCCGAGTCCGTGAGACGTTCGCGAGCCTCTGGTTCGCCCTCGACCAGATAGATGAAGTTTCGGGACGTCAGCACGCCCTGCAGCGCGATCCGATAGGCATCTGTCGCCTTTTCGCCCGCCTCGCGTTCGGCGTGATACGACTGCAAATAGTCCTCCAACTCCTCCTTCTTCACCGACCGCCGCCAGGCGCGTTCGGCGAAGCGCTGCAGATGCTCCGCGACCACCTCAGGTGTGGCGTCGTCTGGTGGCACCACGCCATTTCGCCGGGATGTTTCTGCCTCCGTGACCAGCGGTCCCTCCCATTCGATCCAATCGAGAAGCACCGTCGAGAAGAGGCCGTTCCCTTTGTCATCAAACATCTGCGGCGCGTTCGGATTCAGCAGCAGGGTTTCGCTGCTGTGCGTGAAAATATACCCGCCTCTGCTGCCTAGCGCACCGCGGAAGGCCGCGCCGGCTCTTCTGTCCACAACATCGGTGGCCACGACGCAGAAATCCAGCGACCCCGGCATCTCGAGAAACACCTCAAACTCATACACCTGCGGGCTGTCCTCGGGCGCCGTGAGGTCAAACTCGATCAGGCCATCCACCGTCTCCTCGCCGGTCCGCTTACCAATGCTCAGATGTGCTGTCTGTCCGCCGATCGGACGGGTGCCGCTGGCCTGGATGCGCACTTTGTACAGTCCGCTGTGCTCGGGGCCGGTCTTGCCGAACCAGTTGGCCGAGAGCGCGTTCTGGACATTTCCGGGAAAGAGCAGGTAACGCAGCGGCCGCTTGATGCCGAACCGGTCCAGCGCCTCCTGCTGTTCCTTCCCGCCGCCGTAACGCAACTCGGCGGCTGTCTTGCTTACTTTGCGAGCCTCGGCCGATGCGACGGGGAAAGCGCGGTCGAGCACCATGTCCGCCGCGCGGTAATAGCGGTCCACATGCGACGGCGAGAGCGAAAGCTGCGACCCAATGCGTTCAAACCCGTGCCACAGCGTGTCCTCATTCAGCTCGCCCGGTTTAGCCGGATCGTAGCGCACGCCGAGCAGATCGTAGACCGTGTTCTGATACTCCTTGCGACTGAGCCGATAGTGCGCCACCGCCGGCCGCGCCGCCATCCGCGCCGCTCGACCATCCTTGAGTCGTGAGTCGAGACTCATCACGAACGCTGCGATCTCGTCCAGAGTCGGCTGCGGTTCGTCCTTCGGAGGCATCTCGCCGCTATTAATCTTATCGAGCGCCTCTGCCCAGTGATGGCTGTCCAGGCCCGCCTTGAAATCGCGCGACAGCCGGTCGATCCGGATATCTCCCTCTTCCTTCTGCGGGCCGTGGCAGCGGACGCAGTGCTTCTCCAGAAACGCTTCAAACGGTTCCGCCCCGCAGACGGCACCGGCATCGGCGACGCTGAGGATTACACAGAGGACGAGGCTCGAACGTAACAAGTCTCGAACCCGGAACATGATCGCTGTGAGTATCATTACGCGAGAATCTCCTTCACTACGGAGCCATGCACGTCGGTCAGGCGGAAGTCGCGGCCGAGGTGGTTCCAGGTGAGTTGTGTGTGATCGATGCCGAGCAAATGCAGCATCGTGGCGTGCAGGTCATGAATGTGGATCTTGCCATCGATCACGCTGTAGCCTATGTGATCGGTTTCGCCCCAGGTGAATCCGCCTTTGATGCCGCCTCCAGCCATCCACGCACAGAAACTCTCCGGCTGATGTTCGCGGCCGTGTGTGTCGATGGGAGCCGTGCCGCTCAGGTCCTGGCTCCACGGGGTGCGACCGAATTCGCCGCTCCACAGTACCAGCGTGTCTTCGAGCAACCCGCGCTGCTTCAGGTCTTTGATGAGCCCTGCGACGGGTTGGTCGGTCTGCTGGCACAGACGAGGCAGGTTGCCGCGGATGTTGCCGTGATGGTCCCAGCCGTCCATTGTGACCTGCACGAAGCGGACGCCAGACTCGCTCAGCTTGCGAGCCAACAGGCAGGCGCGGCCGTGCTTATCGCTGGGTTTGCCGCTGCCGACGCCGTAAAGGTCGAGCGTGGCCTGACTCTCGTTGGACAGATCGACCAGTTGCGGCGTGGTGGTCTGCATGCGGAAGGCGAGTTCCATGTTCTGGATCATCCCTTCCATGTTCGCGTCGCCATGAAGTTCATCGAGCAGCCGTTGGTTGAACTGCCGGGTGAGATCAAGACGCTGCCGCTGAATGGCCTCGGTGAGCGAAGCGTTCCGCAGATTCTCGATCGGCAGCGTCTTGTCATCGAGCGGCACCGTGAGCGGCGTCCCCTGATGTGCGGCAGGCAGAAATCCCGAGCCGTAAGTTCTCACGCCGGGTGCATGGATGCTGACGAAACTCGGCAGATTCTGGTTCTCGGTGCCGAGGCCGTAGCCGATCCACGCTCCCATCGAGGGCCGAACTTCGGTAAAGACGCCCGTGTGAAACTGGTTCGTCGCGCTGGCGTGTTGTGGGTTGTCGGCGTTCATGCCACGCAGCAGGCAGATGTCGTCCGCGATGCTCGACAGGTGCGGTATCAGGTCGGAAATCATCATGCCCGACTCGCCGCGTGGCCGAACCGGCGACATCGCCCCTAGCGCCAGGAACTTCTCCGTGCCGACCTGCGTGACTTCCTTCCGCAGCGGCGAATCGATCGGCTGCCCGTGCTTTTCGCGAATGAATGATTTTGGATCGAACAGGTCCTGCTGCGATGGTCCTCCGGCCATAAACAGGAAGACCACGCGTTTCACTTTCGGAATGAAGCCGGGAATCCGAGCGGTCGACGGATTGCTCGCTGCGCGCACGATGTCTGCCAGCGCGAGCCCACCAAACCCGCAGGCAGCGGACCGGAGCATCTGACGACGAGAGAATCGGGTGTGAGTCTGCATAGGCGGAGTCTTTCAATTAAAGGCGAAAGATGAATTCGTTCGAGGCCAGGAGGCTGTGGCAGAGTTCCTGCCACGCGACCGACTCGCCGACTTTCTCGTTGGCTTCCGTCGGCGCGTAATCGAGTTCCCGCAGAAACGTGGTGACGGCGGATCGTTCGGTGTCGGTGATGGGCCGGCTGAAGACGCGGAGCCAGAGTTGTTCCAGTCGCACATCGGCCTGCGGGAAGTCGGTGACGAGTTGGTCGGCCAGCGCCTTCGCGCGTTTGCGGAACAGTTCGTTATTCATCACGAACAGAGCCTGCGTGGGGACGACCGTCTGCGAACGCTGGCCGGCGATCTGGGCCGGGTTGACGAAGTCGAAGTGCGTGCGGATGCGATCGAGATTCGTGGTGTTCGTTCGCATGACAGGCAGGTAGATCGATCGCTGAACTTCCTGTTCGGGTCGGGACTTGCGATGGTTGTAGTTGGGCGGGTTCACGCCCTGCTGCACGAGAGCCCCGCAGTTCTCGACTTCTTCCAGCACGAGAGCCGGGCCGCCGTTGGTTGTGATCAGTTCGCCGCTGACGGCCAGCAGGCTGTCGCGAATCGCTTCGGCATCGAGCCGCCCGCGATTCATCCGCCACAGCAACCGGTTGTCGGGATCGACCTGCATCGCGGTTGCGTCGTTCGTGCTGCTCAGTCGGTAGGTCCGACTCAGTACCAGCGAGCGGATCAACTGCTTTTGCGACCAGCCGTGCTGCCCGCTCTGCATGAATCGCGTAGCGAGATGATCGAGCAGTTTCGGATGTGACGGCGTCTCTCCGCGCGTGCCGAAGTAGTCGACGCTGCGGACGATTCCCTCGCCAAACAGCTTCTGCCAGATGCGGTTGACCATGACACGAGCTGTCAGTGGATTGCGTCGATCGGCCAGCCAGTCAGCGAGTTGTCGGCGACCGCTTTCACCAGTCGGAATCTCAGGGAGTTTTTCCCACGATGCGACCTGAATCGTCCCGCGCGGGACGACGGCCCCCGGTGAGTAGGGATTGCCGCGAATGTAGATCGGCATGTCGGACGGCTGCTCGCCGTCACGCATCGCAAACGCCTTTGGTACTTTTGATGCGAAGAACTCAGCGTGCTGAATCGCCGGACCAAGCTTTCTGATTTGCTCGGTAAGTTCGTCGCGACGTTTGGTGAGCGATTCCTTTTTCGTGTTCGTGTTCGTGGAGGTGTCGCTCCGCGACTCCTCTCCTGACTGTCCTCCGAGTTGCGGAGCAACTCGGCCACTTTCTGCGAGTTCTTGCTCGACGGCCTTCTTCTCAGATTCCAGACGCCCCCGCTCGCCTTTCATCGAAGCGAGTTTCTGCTCGTGGTCGGCTTCGAGCTTCTGCCGCGCGGCGAGTTGCTCCGGCGTCTCGGGCAACTCGGTTGAATTAAGCGTGCTCCACACTCCGAACGGGATCTTGTGCGTCGCGGGTGAACTGCGAAGCATCCCCGCAATGCCGTAGTAGTCCGTCAGTGCGATCGGATCGAACTTGTGGTCGTGGCAACGCACGCAGCCGAGCGTCATGGCCTGGAACGCCATCCCGATTTTGCTGACCTGCGTGTCGATGTGGTCGGCTTCCATCTTCGCCTTGTCCGGCTCGACGATCTCGACATCGCCGACCATCAGAAAGCCGGTTGCCGTGATGTTCTCGGCCCGATCTTCTGGTGACTCAGCAGGCAACAGGTCACCAGCGATCTGCTCGCGCACGAAGCGATCAAACGGCTTGTCCTTGTGGTACGCCTCGATCAAGTAATCCCGATATCGCCAAGCGTGCTCGGCGAAGACGTTGTTCGACGTGCCGATCATGTCGGCATAGCCGGTGAGATCGAGCCAGTGCCGCGCCCAGCGTTCACCGAACGCTCGCGAACTCAGCAGTCGATCGACGACGGCTTCAAAGGCTTGCGGCGATTCGTCAGCGACGAACGCGTCGATCTCACCCGGTGTCGGTGGCAGGCCCGTCAAGTCGAGACTCACGCGACGCAGCCAAGTGTGGCGATTGGTCTCCCCGACCGGTTTCAATCCAGCAGCTTCCTGCCGCACCAGAATGAAGCGATCGAGCGGGGCGAGCGGCCAGTTCTCGTCCCTGACCGCTGGAAGCTGCGGATCGCTAACCGGCTGAAACGCCCAGTGCTTCCGACCTTCCTCAAAGTCGATCGACCGAATCGGAGCATCGGTGACTGCCTCGCGCGGATCCGATGCTCCCATCGCGATCCAGGCTTCAAAATCCTTAATGACCGAGTCTGCCAGCTTCCCCTTCGGCGGCATCTCGAACTCGTCGTATCGCAGCGCCTTGAGGAGCAGACTTTGCTCAGCCTGTTTTGGTACGACGGCCGGGCCGCTGTCGCCACCGCTTAGCAAGCCGGCGCGATGATCCACGCGCAACCCGCCCTGCACAATCTTAGCCCCGGCCGCGTGGCACTCGTAACAGTGCTCGACCAGCACGGGACGAATCTTCGTCTCGAAAAATGTGAGCTGCTGCTCTGTGAAGTCGCGAGGTTCATCGGCCTCGGCCCGTGAGACCAAACACGCCAGCGCCAACAGCAGGACTGCCAGTCGATTCATGACGTCTCCCTCGCTAAACGGTCGAGCACGGCCTGCATGTGTTGCTGCATCGCGTCAGCGGCGGCATCCGGATTGTGTTCTCGAACTGCCCGGAGAATCGCCTTGTGCAGTTTCCGCCCCAACGCGTTTTCCCGCTGCGACGGCGTGGTGCGAACCATCTGCGTCAGGACGAATTCGTAGATCACCTCGATCATGTTCTGCATCAGCGGATTACCCGCGATGTCGATCAACTTGCGATGGAAGGCAAAGTCCAGCTCGAGAGCTTCCGCATAGGGCAAGTCCTCATCGTCAAGCTGCTTCAACAAAGCGGCAAGCTCCGCAACGTCGTCATCGGTGGCCAGTTCCGCCGCCTGCCGCGCCGCCTGCACTTCGATCGCCGTCCGCAGCTCCGCGTACGACCGCAGCTCCTGCGGCGAGATCGTGACAGCAGATCGCAACAGCCGCACACAGTTGGTCAGACTGGTCCGATTCCCGACAAACGTGCCGCGTCCCCGCTGGATATCGACGAGCCCCATGCTCTGCAGTCGGGCCAACGCCTCGCGCAGAACCGGCCGACTGACCTTGAGCTGTTCGACCAGTTCGTGCTCACCAGGCAGCCGCTCCCCCGCTGACAAATTCTGGTCTTTGATGACCCCAGCAATCCGCTCAACCACCAGATCCGCCGTCGTCTGCCGTTCAATCGCTTCGATCTGCATGAGTTCTTCTCCACAACCGCGGTGTTAACATGTCAGACATGTTAGCAGGGCCAGCAGCGGTGTCAATATGTCAGACATGTTCTCGCTGCCCGCAACGCCCTAAAGCGGGAAAGAACAGATTCCTCGTCAGCGGCAGGGCAAGATTCAATCTCAGAATTACCCGCTGCGGGTCGAGTCTGGGAAAACCATCCGGATGAGTGGGCTCTGTCGAGGAGCACGGTTGACGGTCCGACCTCGTCGCCAGTCGCTAAGGCAACCTGCCCCAGCCTCAGGCAGTCCAGGCGGTTTGATCGTCGGTGAATCACGTCAGATAAAGGGTCACTGCTATGAAATCAAGCGACTGATGCCAAGTGAACATAATGGTCTGGTGAATTACAGAGGCCAGGATTTGTTGGCTCAGGACACATCCATACTGTGCGGAGCGTCAGGATCGGCTGTCGTCGACTTCACGTCAAATCCGACGGTCGTCTCGGAACTGATCAGAACGCGATCGCCCTGTTTAGGAATGCGTGGCGGTTCCCACGTTTGCGTGTCCGACCACGCACCGCTGTGTATTGAACGAATGCTGAAGTCAACATCATGCGCATGATGATTATGGTCCTGAGCGATCGTGGAGATGGCGACCAGAAATGTGATGAGAACAACGGCGGAAGATTTGTATTGAGTCATGATGTGCTCTCGAGCAGAAAAGTGTTCCGCATACGAAAACGAATCGCCAGCGAGTGAGTCCACTGGACGGGCATGGAGACTCACTCTCTGGCAGGTCGTGCTGCTAAATTCGCGGGTTGCAGATATCGAAATAGAACCGTGGCGAGAAAATCGGCGACTGGCCTGAGACCACTCGGGCAAGCCTGTATCATCATCGAAGTCGAATTCATTCAATCCCCGCTGAATCGCAGAATAAGTCGATACGGATGCGCGGCGCCACCACGGTCGTGAGCATCCTGCAGCGCGAGCAGATACCGTCCTTTGATGAGGGTCACTTCCAGCTTTGGATCTGCCGATTTCTCGTTGTCGTCATTGCTGGCGATAATTGATCCTCGTTCGTCGTACAGCGAAAGGATGCCGTCCAGCCCGGAACCGAGACTCTGAGCCTTGAGCTCAATGGTCACCGTGGCGGATTTTTCAATATCGAAGGTGAAAACATCGACGTTGCCATCGGCGTGAATCTGTCCGTCGACAACCTGCGGGAACTGAATCTTCTGCGCGTCGCGAAAACCGTCGTTCGGTTCCTGCTCTGCCACAACTGGAAACCTGGAGCCGAACAACAAGGAGTGCGGTTTGGATTCGCCAGCCGGTGTGACGACGGTCAGAGAGATTGGATTCTGCTGTGTGTCTTCAGATGCCGCAGTCGTGATTTCGATCTCAATCTGCTGATCACCGATTTGTTTCGCGTCCTGCTTTGCCGGAATGGCGGCCGCTCCCGTGGACAAAACTTTAATCAGGACGCTAGCCTGGCTGGATCGCACTTCGGTGGCGGTATCCAGATGCCAGCCGCGGAGAACGATTTTGGTTGTCGTTCCGGGAGCAACAGCCAGCGGCGAAAACATGGCGATCCTGGGGGGCTCGGGCTTTTTTTCTTCGTCGCCGCGAGTCGTGGCGCAGAACGCCAGAAGAAGGGCAACGGTGAGTAACTTCCAACGTTGTGAAGGATTGTGGAGGTGTCGCTCCGCGACACCGGGAGTCGCGGAGCGACTCCCCCACAGAAAATGTCTAAACATAAAGTGCCTCGATCACTTCGCCTTCGTCCAGAATTTCGACGGGGCGACCGTCGGGTGTGAAGATTTGTTTTCTGGGGTTGATCCCGAGCGAACTCAGGATCGTATACGCCACATCCGCCGGACGAATGGGAGAATCCGTGACTCGCTCGCCGATCTTGTCGGTCGCTCCGAGCACTCGGCCAGTCTGAACTCCGGCTCCGGCGAACAGCAACGAAGCCGCCGGTGCCCAGTGATCTCGACCAACATCTTTGTTGATCTTCGGTGTGCGTCCGAATTCACCCATGGCCACGACCAGCGTCTCATCCAGTGTTCCTCGCTGAAGCATATCTTCGATCAGTGCAGAGAACCCCTGATCAAAATCCGGCAGTTTCTTTTCCAGTCCCTCCCAGATTTTCGCGTGATGGTCCCAGCCTCCGCTGTTCACCGTCACAAACGTGACGCCGCGTTCGACAAGCCTTCGAGCCAACAAACAACTTTGGCCGAACGTCGTGCGGCCATAGCGGTCTCGAAGCTGGTCCGATTCTTTGTCGATCGCAAACGCGTCTCGAGCTTCACCGGACAAGACCATTTCGGTGGCACGTTTTTGGAACTGACCGTACGCCGCCAACTGGTCGTTGCCTTCGATGCCTTTCGCCAGGCCGTCCACGGTTTGCAGCAGAGACTGGCGACGATTTGCGCGAACACTTCCGAGTGGTTCGGACCGCGACATGTCGCGGACACGATAACCTTCCTCATTCGGATCGCCGGCCTTGAAGGATTCGTATCGCCCGCCCAGAAAAGCGCTCTTGCCGAGCTCCCAGGTGAACGAAGGATTCTTCGGCACCGAAACATACGGAGGCAGTGTTCCGGGAAAACCGCTTTCATGCGCGGCAACGGCACCGATCGCCGGCCAGTCGCCGAACGCGGAACCGAATCGTCCGGACATGACCCAATTGGTCGCTGTTTCATGATGATCGTTGTTGTGAGCTCCGCCGCGATGCAGGCAGACTTTATCCATCGACTGAGCCATCATTGGCAGCAGTTCGCCGACCATCAACCCGGAAACGTTCGACGCAATCGGTTTGTATTTGCCGCGAATATCTTCGCTGGCATCCGGCTTCATGTCGAAACTGTCGTGATGCGACAAGCCACCACCAAGATAGACCAGAATCACAGACTTCGCGCGTTTCGGCGCGTCGTTAGCAGCTGCCTGCGATGCCAGCAGCCCTGGGAGACTCAGGCCGAGCGGCGCCAAACTGCCGACTCGCAGAAAGTTTCGCCGGCTGCGATGAAAATGGAGATCGAACATTGTGTTGTCCTGAGTTGAATACTGTTAGCGAATGGCCAGATCTATCGTCGCCTCGAGCAACCCCGCGAATTGTGTCTGTTAAATGAAGTCGGAATTTACGTCCTGTTGTGGTCGAGTTGCTCCGCAACTCGACGCCGAGTCGCGGAGCGACTCTTCTACAGTTGGTTTGCAGAAAAACACAAGATAGATGCACCGCTTCTCCACGAAACGCGACCATCGTTGACGCCGTCTTTCCTGTTAATGCTGAAATGCAAATTCCTTCGAATTCAAGAGCGCCCAAAATAAGTCCTGAAGCGCTTCGCCGCGATCGGCGTCTTTTAATGATGCATTGATGCGACTGGCTTCTTCATCGGTCGGCAACCGACTGACGGATGCCATAAACAGGTCGCTGATCAGTTTGTTGTTATCCGGTTGCGAAGCCAGCAGTATTGCGAGGCGTCCGCTGGGGGACTTTAGTTTGCGGGTGATGCCGTCGCTGTTCTGCAGATGCAGCAACTGAGGCAGCGTGACGTCTCCGGAACGTTCGCACGCACAGGCTGTTGTGCGTTCCGAACGGCCGAACAGAGTTAGAAAGTACGAGTCCGTTCCCGGATCAGGAACCTGGATTGCTCGCACTCCCAGCGGATAGCCGGGGAATTGTTCCGGTTCGTCCGTTGCCGAACAGATCGCATCCAGCATCACTTCGGCGGGCAGTCGACGAGCATAAAAGTGGGAGTAAAACCGGTCGTCGCGGAAGTTGGACGTCGTCGTCTGGGCCGACAATTGATAGGTCCGCGAGTTCATTATCAGACGCATCACATGCCGCAGATCGTAGTTGCTGCTGACAAACTCCTGATTTAAGAACTTCCAGAGGTCGCGATTCGAAGGCGGGTTGGTGGCTCGCAAATCGTCAACCGGCTCGACCAGACCAACTCCCAGAAAATGCTTCCACAGTCGATTCACCATGGCACCTGAGAAATGTTCGTTGCCGGGATCTGTCATCCAGCGAACCAGCGACTGACGAGGATCTTCTCCTGCGGCGATGTCTGTGACAGCGCGGTCAAGCGGACGCGGCTTCAGGTTTTCGCCAGTGCGCGGTTGTCGTACTTCGACCGACTTCATGCGTTCTGATTCGATCTGTTTCTGAAGATCGCCGATTCGTTTCTGCGTTTCCTCGACCTTCTTTTCGTCGCTGGCGGCGGTGAATTCTGCGAGCTGTTTCTGTTGCTCCGAAATCTGTCGCGATAGATTCAACTGATGTTGCGTGCCCACGATCAGGTTCGTCGCCGCTTCCTGGGGCTGCTTTCGATCCAGAGCGACTCGTGAGAAATAGCTCACGAAATGGTAGTAATCGTCCTGTGTATACTTTTCCAGCGGATGATTGTGACAGCGGGCACAGCCTATCCGAGCACCCAAAAACGCCTGAGCAACGGAATCAGCCACTTCTGAATCTGCCGCGGATTTTTCACCGACGGTAACGATGTAATATCCCACGGCTGGATTTTCGTCACTTGCACCTTCCGCCAGAAGAACGTCGGTGGCGATTTCTTTCCAGTTACGTTCGGCAATCAATTGCTCTCGCAACCATTGGTGCAACGACCGCACTCCTTTGGTGCCGCGAACATCGTGATCTCGCTCGCGGCGATTCTGCACGACGTCGCCAAGTTGCAATGCCCAGAAATCGATAAACTCAGGACGCAAAAGCAGCTGATCGACCAGGCGAGATCGTTTGTCTGCATCAGTGTTAGCCAGGAACAGGCGAACTTCTTCGACGGTGGGCAATGTGCCGATGCAATCCAGGAAGGCTCGCCGCTGAAACGTGGCATCGTCGCTCAATGAAGACGGTTCGATGTTCAGCGTTGCCAGGCGTGAATAGACGTGGTCGTCAATGGCGTTGTTTTTAACGGCAAACCATTGCGGATCCGCAGTTCCGTCGAACGGCATGGTGAACGTTGCGATTTCAACCTGTCCTTGAAACGTCGCTCGCACAACGGCTTCACCATTGCGGAGTGCCGTGACGCTGCCGCCTTCAGTAACGTTCAAGATTCCTGCATCGCTGGACGCGAACTGCGTGAGCCACGTGACATCGCGTCGGTCGCCGTTTTCGTAAACTGCGGTGACTTTCAAAGTCCGCGAGTCGTGAATCGAAAGTGTTTCCTGAGTGGGTTCGACTTCGATTCTTGCAATCGCTGGATCTTCGTCGGTGGGGCCTTTAGCTCCTGCCAGGACCCAGTCGATTAGAATCTGCTGAGCCGGGCTGTTCACTTCGAACCGTTTGCCGCCGCCGTGCGGAACAGTGCCGACAGCTTTTCCGATAAGCAGGCTGTCTGCAGGAGATACCATGTTGATTCTGCGGCTAAGTGATTCACGAACAATCGACTCGAAGTCATCCGCGGGCGCGAAACCTCGCAGAGAAAGTTTGAATCCGTTTTGTCCGGCCAGCTTGCCATGGCAGGTGCCCGCGTTGCATCCAAAACGCGTCAACACCGGAACCACGTCGTTGCTGAACGACGGCGCCGATGGCTCGTCAGCCTGACTCAACGTCATCGTCAGGAGGATTATGCCAAAGCAGGCGGTGGTACTCAGGGGCAGTTGTAGAATCATGGAAGATTACTTTGGAGCCCGCGAACGGACATTGCAACGTTGGTAAGGGAGCCGCCTGTGCTACGCCAGAATATCTTTGAGGACTTCACCTGCGACATCCGTCAGCCGAAAATCGCGGCCGTTGAAGCGGTAGGTGAGTTTCTCGTGGTCGATGCCCATCTGATGCAGAATCGTGGCGTGAATGTCGTGTGCACTCACGCGATTTTCGACGGATTTGTAGCCGAACTCATCGGTCGCTCCGTACTGGGCTCCACCTTTGAATCCGCCGCCGGCGAACCATGTCGTGAACGCGTTGGGATTGTGGTCTCGCCCGCCCACGTCCTGCGAATCCGATGTGCGACCAAATTCGCCGCCGTAGATGATGATGGTTTCATCGAACAATCCGCGTTGCTTCAGGTCGGCCAGCAAAGCGGCTGTCGGCTGGTCAACGGTTGCCGCACACGCGCGATGATTTCCATTGATGTCGTTATGAGCGTCCCATGGCACATCGCTGACAGCTCCGCCGGGAGTGTTCGGGCAGGCCGCGAAGATCTGCACGAAGCGAACGCCGCGTTCGATCAGTCGGCGAGCGATCAGGCATTGCCGCCCGTAGTCTTTCGACTCGGGACGATTCAAGCCGTACATTTCCTGAATGTGATCCGGTTCCTGAGCAAGGTCAAACGCTTCGGGAGCCGACGTTTGCATGCGATACGCCAGTTCGAACGATTCCAGCCGCGCGTTCAGATCGCGATCGAACGGACGTTGTTCCGCGTGCTTCGCATTGGTTGAGTTCAGAATATCCAACAGCGATCGTTGCTGTTCGCCGGTGAGGTCTGCAGGGCGACCAAGGTTATCAATCGGTTTCGCTCCCCGCGGGTCCAATGATGTTGCCTGGTAGACTGACGGAAGGAATCCCGACGACCAGATCGGATCGGCTCCTCGCGGTTTTGTTCCGTGCATCACCACGTACGCCGGCAGATTGGCGTTCTCGCTGCCGAGTCCATATGTCAGCCACGATCCCATGCTGGGGAAGCCCTGCCGAATCATCCCGGAATTGAATTCCAACATCGCCGGAGTGTGATTATTCGACTGTGAGAAGCACGAATACACGAACGCGATGTCGTCGACGTGCTTCGAGATATTCGGAAAAATCTCCGACGTCCACGCTCCGGATTGACCGTGCTGAGAAAACTTGAAGGGCGACTTCAACAGCTTGCCGCTGGTGGTAAAGAAGCCGGTTTTGGGGTCGGCCCCGGCCAGTGCTGTTCCGTCTCGTTTTTCCAGTTCGGGCTTGTAGTCGAAAGTGTCGACCTGCGACGGGCTGCCGGTTTGAAACAACCAGATCACAGCCTTCGCTTTGGCTTTCCCTGGTGCCGGACGCATGGCCAGCGGATTGTTCGACTGTCGATCAGCGGCAACGATTCCCTCCTGGTGGAGCAGGTTGGTCAACGCCAGTGACCCGCAGCCAAGGCCAGCCTGCTGCAGGAATTTTCGTCGTGAGGTTAGGTTTGTCATTGGGTGAAACTTCCGTTGAGAGATTTCCTGCGTTGTTGGCCAACGGCCATGTTTATCGTAGCCTGGGGCATCGCCCCAGGACTTGTTGCATCAATTTTCGTTTTGGCCAACGGCCATATTCAATCGTCGTTGTGATTATGGCCGTTGGCCAATTCCGTTTCGTCATATTCGGCTCCTGGGGCGATGCCCCAGGCTACGGTGTTGAATGGCCGTTGGCCAAAACTGAATGCTGCTGAGTGCCTCTCTAATCGATGTACACAAATTCGTTCATACACAAAATCAAATGACAGAAATCACGTATCGCCAGAGACTCCGCGTTTGCATCGGCTCCTCGGGAATCCTTTTGACGTTGAATGAAACTCATCATCGTCGCGCGTTCTGATTCCCTGGCCGGGCGAGACAGCGCGATCTGATACGCTCGGTCAATTGTCTGTTCGATACTCGTGTCCGGCGTCGGCCTGGCCTGGGCGGCGAACTTTGTGGCAATGTCTCGAATGATGCTGGAATTCAGCAGCACCAACGCCTGCGGCGCCACCGTGCTTTCTTCTCGCGACGCGATGCCCTGCATGGTGTCGGGAGCGTTGAACAACTGCAGCATGGGGATCAACTGGCTGCGTTTGATCGTGAAGTACATGCTGCGGCGAGTACTGTTTTGATCCAGCGTGCCTTTGCCGAACATCGTGCGATCAAGTGTGCCGCTGACAGCAAGCAGCGAATCTCGAATGAGTTCCGCTTCCATGCGGCGCGAATTGCGGCGCCACAGCAGCAGGTTCTCAGGATCCTTCTGGCCTGCATCTGCAGTGATTTCTCCCGCCTGCATGTAGACGGCACTGGTCATGATCAGTTTGTGGATGGGTTTCAGCTGCCAGCCACCTTTGATCAGTTCCGTCGCCAGCCAATCGAGCAGTTCCGGGTGCGAAGGTTTCTCACCACGAGTTCCAAAGTCACTTGGCGTCGCCACGATGCCTCGACCAAAGTGATGATGCCACAGTCGGTTCACGATGACTCGAGCCAACAGGTGCCCGCCTCCGTGATCGACGTCCGTTAGCCAGTCCGCCAGTCCCAGACGTCCGGGGCGCAGCTTGTCTGCGGCGGCCGGTTCGGCCAGCCACTGCTTTTCCTGCTGATCCGTTCGCATCAGCACCTGCAGGAATCCAGGAGCAGCCTGGTCCTGTTTGTTGTCGGCGTTGCCACGACGAAGATGATAAACCTTGTAGGTGTCTTCGCCGAATTGATACGTCGTTCCGTTGACTCGGGCCGCGAACACGTTGGTGAGTTCCGGTTTCGGAATCTGCGTGTCGTGCCGCGCAACCGTCTGGTTCAGTTTCAACCAGTCCAGATCAAAACCTTTGTGCCAGTCGACCAGTTTCTGCTTTTTCGCGTCGTCTCGTTTGTCGGCAGCAACGGCCAGAATCGCTGTGATTTCGGCCGGTGTGGCGGTGGCACTGGCGGCGAAGTAGAAGCCGGTTGCTCCACCGCCGTTCACGATCTTCATCAGCACTTCGTTGCGACCAGTCGCCAGTTGAATGGTCGCCGTTTCCTGTCCGGCAGCGGCGACGTTGCGGCCGACTTTCTTCGACAGAACTTCGCGACCGTTCACCCACAGCTTGATGCCGTCGTCACTTCCGAGTGACAAGGACAGTACCTGTGGAGTTGCGGACTCGATGACGCGGAACAGATAATTGCCGCAGTTGCTTCCGGTGAGTTTGTCGTTATGAGCAACGCCGTCACTCCAGCTCGGCTGTTCCGTCCACTTCAGTTTGTCTTCTTCAAATGACTTGCTGAGATCTGTATCGATTTCCGGCGGGAACACCTGATCGAAGGCTGTATCAAAGTTGGTGGAGGCGAATGGTCCGATGTGGTGCCATGGGCCGATTCCGTCAATCGGCGTCGACACGGCTGGCGTGGCGACGAAGTAGAATCCAGACGGGCCGCCGCCGTTAACGATTTTCATCAACAGTTCATTGCGACCTTTCTTCAGCTTCGCCTGAACGGTGTCTTGTCCGACGACGACTCCTCCCGATGTGGGACTCGCCAGAACCTGTTCGCCGTTTACCCAAACCTTGATCGCGTCGTCTCGCCCAAGCGACAGCGACACCCCCTGATCTTCCGAAGATTCAATCTCACGGAAAAGGTAGTTCGCGGAATTGTCGCCGGTCAGAGTGTTATGAATTGTCACATCCTTCCAATCCGGCTGCGGCGTCCACTTGACCGTTTCGCCCAGATAAGTCGCGGCAAGATCAACAGCCGTTTCCGGATCGAACGCCTGTTCATAAGCCTTGTTGAAATCCTCCGCTGCGAACGGCCCCGCATGATGCCAAACACCCGGCGAAATCGTTGGTGTGGCAACCGCAGCGGCGACAGGTGCTTCTGCTGCCGCTGACGTCAGCCATGCTTGCAGGGTGTTCGGCAACTGCTGTTGTTCATAGGTTGTGCGAGCCGCCACCAGTGGCGCATGAGTCGCGTCGTATTCCGCTTTCGCTTTTTGAAATGCTTCCGGCTGCATGTTGATGCCCGTATCGGCGAATCCCACATCGGCGAAACAAGACGTCAGGCGGTAGTAATCAAACTGCGGCAGCGGATCGAACTTGTGACTGTGACAACGACTGCAGCCTACGGTCAGGCCCAGCATCGAAGTGCCCAAAGTGCTGACGATGTCGTCAAGCTGTTCGTAACGACTGCGTTCGCGTTCTTTCTGAGTTTGCTGAGTCGTATACGTGCCAGCGACCAACAGCCCGGTGGCTGCGATGTTGTTGATAGCGGTCAGTGCTTCGTCGGTCGTTTTTACGTTGACGTCGGTCAGCAAATCGCCGGAAATCTGCAGCCGCACGAATTCGTCGTACGGCATATCAGAATTCAAAGCACGAATCACGAAGTCTCGGTAATGCCACGCGTTCGGACGGTCGCCGTCGAATGCGTAGCCGTTGCTTTCCGCAAAACGAGTCACATCCAGCCAATGCCGCGCCCAGCGTTCGCCGAAATGTTCGTTGGCGAGTAAACCATCGATCAACCGTTGATAAGCTCCAGCAGAATCGGTGGCCGATTCCTTCAGAAACGCTTCGACGTCTTCCGGTTGAGGCGGTAGTCCGATCAGATCGAAGTACGCTCGGCGAATCAACGTCCGCGGACCGGCGATGTTGTTGGGCGTGATTCCAGCCTGCTCGTGCCGAGCTCGCACAAACTGATCGACCGGTGTACGAACCCAACTGGTGTCGGCAACTGCAGGCGGCGCCGGCTGTGTCAGCGGCAGAAACGCCCAGTGCTGCTGACCGGCTTTCATGTCGATTTCAGACGATGCGACAACGGCCTCGCCATCCCGAGGATCGGGGGCTCCCATTTCGATCCACTTGCGAAAGTGGCCAATGAGTTCGTCCGGCAACTTGCCCTTCGGAGGCATCTTAAACGAGTCATGCGTCATCGCACTCAGTAGCAGACTTTCCTCCGGTTTGCCGGGGACAACGGCTGGCCCGCTTTCGCCACCCTTGCGACTTCCGTCACGAGAATCCAACAGCAAGCCGCCCTTCAGCTTATTCCTTCCCGCCGCACCTGCAGAATGGCATTCGTAGCAGTGCGTGACCAGTTCAGGCCGAATCTTCGCTTCAAAGAAGTCGAGCCCCTGACGATCTCCATCAGCGCCGTGCGCCGATGCTGTCGTGATCAGAAAAGTTAGCAGGAGAGGCAGGTTTCTCACAAAGAACTCCAAAAGGCAGGAGGGCTCTCTAGTGCTGATAGTCGTTCCAGTTCGAGAAAAGTGAAACGGACGAAAAAGCGACTTGAGAGCGAGAAAAATTGAGGCAGGACGAACACAGGTGGGACCAGGCAACATTGTCACCCAAGCGATCATCAGATTACCAGAAACATCGGTCGAGAAACCGTTTTCGGTGCCTTTGAACAGAATTCGTCGAATCAACGAATTACCACAGGCTCTAGCGTTTCTTCACCATTGTACCTGCTTACGCTGTACGATACCTCACAATCCTGTTGCACAATGTTGGAATTTGTCTCGTGCAGGATTCACGGAAGCCTTTGAAATATCAATGGCTTAACCGCTACAGAATCCTCAGTGACCGTGTTTTGGCGTTCGACTTCCAGGAAAGAAGACCGTGACAGGACGTCCGTGGGGAATATGTCCTGCCGGTGTGTCCAATTGAACCGGGATCGAGACCTCTGCCGCGGCGCCTCACTTTTTCACATTGCAGGAAATATAAGCACGAGGTCTGCAGGACGAGGTGGCTGTTGTTGTCTGGGGAGAATTTCGGCGAACGCCGAAGATCAACAATAACGGCGGACGTGATCACTGGCCGCGAGTGTGTAGTGCCTTGTTGGCGGGCGGAGGAATGAAGACCAGCCGGTAACGTTTCAGCAAGTCTTCGCGACGATATATCACAATCTCGGCATCAATCTGGATTTGGACCGACTTTTTGATTTCCGCGGTGTCCCTCGCACGTTTGTCGAACCGGGAGTGAAACCGATTCGCGAACTTGTGGGCTATTCAAAGCCAACCGTATTCACTGCGGCGCAGACGGCACGACCGAATTCACTCGACAAAGCCTGACGTAAGCATTTGACGAGAAAGTTGCCCTCGGCGAACTCACCGAATCGCGCAAGTCGAATAAGTTGACAGATAATGCAAGAGGACGTCCTGAAGCTGTTTCCCCGGTTGCAGCGTCTGCTTGGGCGGGACTATGACATTCCGCGATAGAGGCACCCCACGATCCCGTCGGGCTCAATAACAAATTGCATTGTCATTACCGGGTCGCCAAAGGATGTTGCGACGAGGTCGATCCACCAGCAACTGGTCGAGCGACGCCAATCCGTTACCAATCCGTTACCAATCCGTTGGTGATCTGTTGTCGCTCGGCTG
>ERZ887849.662-NODE-662-length-35882-cov-40.370391_pt1 | contig 35882 bp, 38 predicted proteins | sample MGYA00521267_ERZ887849 | MGnify/ENA primary metagenome ERZ887849 (study PRJEB32303, sample SAMEA104408601) | aquatic metagenome | biome: Brackish water; feature: Pelagic; material: water | place: Baltic Sea | collected 2014-06-06T16:11:00 | depth 2,863 m ... | reverse complement strand
GTTATTAACAAAAATATAAATTTATTATCTATGTTTATTTAATAAATTAGTTTTATTTATTGAAAACAAATGAAGTTATTGTTTTTAATCCTAAAAATATTGAATTTTGATAAAATTTAAACCACATTATCATGGCTTTTAAACCCGCAGACGACATTCAAGACTTACAATATTTTGGAGAATTTGGTGGTGTCAACCCCTCTATTTCTGATGCAACAACTTTTACATTTATTTCTGCCAAAACAATGTCGGACACTTTTGAAGGCAATACCGAAGGTTGTTATTTGTACGCACGTCACACAACCCCCTCCAATTTATACTTAGGGGAAGCTCTCGCCGCTTTAGAAGGCACCCAAACAGCTACTGTGTTTGGGTCTGGATGGGTGCTATTACAGCAGTACTTATGCAACTTTGTGGGGCTGGCGATCATGTTGTTTCGAGTCGTACGATTTATGGAGGAACCTATGCCTTTTTAAAAAACTTCGCTCCCAAGCTAAACATCCAAACAAGCTTTGTAGATATTACAAAATTAGACAGTGTCGAAGCAGCCATTTCGCCACAAACCAAAGTCCTTTATTGCGAGTCTGTGAGTAACCCTCTATTGGAAGTGGCCAATATTACTGCATTGGCAACCCTTGCAAAAAAACACAACTTACAATTGGTGGTTGATAATACGTTTTCGCCCTTATCTATTTCACCCAATGAATTAGGAGCTGATATTGTAATTCACAGTTTAACAAAATTTATTAATGGAACGTCTGATACCGTAGGAGGTGTCGTTTGTGGTACACAAGAGATGATTGACCGTTTACGAAGTGTTATTGATGGTGCAGCTATGTTATTTGGATCTACAATGGACAGCCGTCCAGCTTCTTCAATATTAAAAAATCTTAGAACCCTTCACATTCGCATGAAACATCACAGTAAGAATGCAATGTATTTGGCTGAAAAGTTTGAATGTGATGGCATCACAACTGTTTACCCAGGGCTTGAGTCGCATCCCTCTCATGAAATATATAAACAGATGATGAATCCTGAATACGGATTTGGAGGCATGTTGACAATAGATGTAGGAAGTTTAGAAACCGCAAATACATTAATGGAGTTAATGCAAAAAGAAAATTTAGGCTATTTAGCTGTGAGTTTAGGATTTTATAAAACCCTGTTCAGTGCACCTGGTAGCTCCACTTCTTCAGAAATTCCAGAAGAAGAACAAAAGAAAATGGGACTGAGCGAAGGGTTAATTCGATTTTCTGTAGGATTGGACAACGATATAGAACGAACCTACCAGCTAATGAAGTCCTGTATGAAGTCTGTAGGAGTCTTATCTTATATCCCTTTTATACGAGTCCAAAAAGCATCTAAATCTCCCTCATTTACATTAGAACTATAAAAGGGAGTTGCCTCCCATCGTTCGTTTTTTTTAGTAATGGTAAATTTAAAAATAGAAGAATTTGGATCGTTTTCATCCATCAATGGATACCGTAAGTCTTTAAATAAAAAAGTGTTTGGGGTGTCTGTTATATTCAGGTTATAATAACCATTACTAAACCAAGCAAGAGTTTCTAAATCTTTAGGCATCCCTTGTATTAACTCATGGTTTTTAGGAAGGAAGTGCCATTTGCCTACAGTGGGATCAGCATCCAAAATCGAATAAAATCCGACATAATAGGCATCGGTTGTTTCGGCAATGCCATACCAAAGAATATTATTCAATATGGTTGGCTGAGTTTGAAAACGGACATAATCAATCTGTTGAAGTTCCAATGATTTTTTATACACGCCATGTACGTGGTATTTATTAATAAGGGTAAATAACATATATAAAGAGCTTACCCCCAACCCAATTTTTAGCAGCAAACGGCGTTTTTTTGAAGTCCGCTTAACCCACATCATAATAATTAAGGCGATTAAAAAAGGGAGTGTATATAGTGGATCGGCTACAGCGATATTATTAAACGCAACTCTATAATCTGAAAAGGGTGCAAATAATTGCGTGCCATAGGCGGTAAAGGAATCTAAAATAGGATGGGTAAAAATAGAGGCAAAAAAGAGCCAAATCCAATCTTTTTGAGTGGTCATGCCATAACGTTTCCCTCTGTTATAAATCCAAAAAACAAGCATTCCAAATCCAACAGCCGCCAAAATAGCAAAGAGGAATGAATGCATAAACCCGCGATGAAACGCCATCGCATCAATTTCGTTGTTAAAAAGTAGTTTTCCAACAAACACATCCAAATCGGGAATGGTCCCTCCAATTGCACCAAAAAGTAAGGCACGGTTGCCAATTTTTTTGCCAAGAACAGCTTCACCACAAGCGGCGCCTAATACAATTTGAGTGATCGAATCCATAGAGATCTCAAAAATACAATTATTTGAAACTGTTTCGATTTTTTTGTGTGTTAATTATATTATGAATTCAACATTCTTCTTCTCTTGCGTTGTTACTATAAAATTTGTATCATTACAACCGCTATGAAAGCAGCCACAGTAGTACAACTCAAAAAAGAATTAGAAACCTTAGATCCAGAGCATTTAAAATCGCTCTGTTTGCGCTTGGCACGTTTCAAATTAGAAAACAAAGAACTTCTCACCTATTTGCTTTTTGAATCTGAAAATGAGTCCTATTATATTGAAGGTATAAAAGAGACCGCAGATTTATTATTTGAGGAAATTAATACCAAAAGCTATTTTTACATCAAAAAAAGTGTGCGAAAAATTTTACGGTTGCTAAAAAAACACGCCCGTTATTCAAATAAAAAGGAGACCGAAATTGAGCTTCTGCTCTATTATTGTTACAAACTCAAAACTTTTAAACCCTCTATAAACAACAATGCAACACTTACTAATATTTATTTACGACAAGTAGAAAGCATTGAAAAAAAAATAATTAAATTACATGAGGATTTACAATATGACTTCAACATTCAACTGAAAGAGATAACAGAACTATAAACATATATCTTATGCAAATTTTAGGAATAGACATTGGAGGTACTGGAATGAAAGGTGCTATAGTTGATACCAATACAGGCGAGCTTTTGAGTGAACGACTTCGAGTACCCACTCCAAAACCTGCCACTCCTACAAGTGTTGCCAACGAACTAAAAACGCTTATAGATTCTTTTGAATGGAATGGGCCCGTCGGAGTTTCGTTTCCGACAGTTATTAAAAATGGTAAAGCGATGCAGTATGGCAATCTCGATAAGTCATGGCAATATACACAAGTGGACGACTTATTTAAATCCAAAACTGGCAATGACTTTTACATTGTAAATGATGCTGATGCCGCCGCTATGGGGGTTATGGAATTTGGGATTGGAAAAAATCAAATGGGTTTGGTTATTACAATTACTTTAGGAACTGGTATTGGATCTGGTGTTTTTTTTAATGGTCAATTGTTATCAAATTTTGAATTGGGGCGAATGTATGGTCGAAAAGGCGATATCATGGAATTATTTGCCGCGGATTCTGCACGCAAACGTGAAGATTGGAGTTTTAAATCATGGGGGAAACGCGTCAATTTTTTTTTAAAACACGTTGAAAACACTTTCAATCCCGACCTAATAATTATTGGAGGTGGCGTGAGTAAAAAAATGGATAAATTTCAACCTTACATAGATATTCAAACACCAATCAAAGCAGCGGAATTAAAAAACAATGCTGGAATTATTGGAGCCGCTATTTTTGCCAAAAAAAACCATTCATAAACCTAATTCTAGAATTTTAATTTCTTTTTCTTAAATTAGCATACCCCAAATTGCTTAATTATGAATACCCCTACTACAAATCGTTTTTTTCGATTTACTTCTTCAAACCAAGTTTATCTTAAACGATTACTTATCAATGAAATCACAATTACTTCTGAATTTCCTTATATTTTAAATCAAATTCCATTTGAACTCACTTCGACTCCAAGCAAGGTTTGGAAACAAATGTTATTGGACATTTGGCAATCCAAAATTCAACACAAAGGGCGTGTATCCGAATCCGTTATGTGGGTTTTTCACAATCGTATACTGATTAATAACGTTCCTATTGATATTGTGGGAGATAAATTAGAAACTCTAGTAAATTCAACTATTGTGGAAACTAATAAACAAATGTCTATAAGCGAATAACAGTTTATTTGAGAATATTATAAATCAACTCATTATACAAGTCTTTTGGAGAAAGGTTGGCTCCAACCCCTTTACTTTTGGTATCGTATATTCTTAAGGTTTCTAAAACGCCGCTAATTCGTTTCATAGGGAAATTTCGAGAAACTGCGATGTAATCATTTACAAAATAAGGGTTGACTCCCAATGCTTTTGCAACGGTACCAGGATTTCGATCTCGAACCGTATGTAAAGTCATTAGTTTTGTAAAATACATATATAAGATTGAGGTGGTTAAAACAAACGGATGTTGTTTTGAATTCTGAGCAAAATATTGTACAATTTGATACGCCTTTTTATGGTCCAAGTTTCCCAATGCCTTTTGTAACTCGAAGTTGTTAAAATCTTTGGAAATCCCTATGTTTTGTTCGATGATCTCAGGGGTAATCTCTTTTTTAGCACCCATTACAATTTCTAACTTATTAAGTTCATTAGTGATTTTACTCAAATCATTACCCAAAAACTCCGCAAGCATAAGAGATGCTTTTGGGGTAATCGAAATTTGTTTTGATTGTAAAAAACTTTGAATCCAACTAGGAACTTTTTCTTCGTATATTTTTTTACTTTCAAAAACAACTGCTGTTTTAGAAAGTGCTTTGTAGAGTGCCTTTCGTTTGTCTAAAGTTTTATATTTATAATTAAAAACTAAGACCGTAGTTGGTTGCGGGTTTTTGGCATAATCTACAAGCTGTTCAATTGTTTTAATAAGGTTTTGTGCTTCCTTGACAATGATTACTTGACGTTCAGCTATCATTGGATAACGTTTAGAATTAGATACGATGTCTTGAATAGACACCTCTTTTCCATAAAGCACAATTTGATTAAATCCTTTTTCTTCTTCCTGTAATACATTAGATTCAATATAATTGGAAACAAAATCGATATAATAAGGTTCCTCACCCATTAAAAAATAAATGGGGGCAATTTTGCCTTCTTTAATATCAGTTATTAATTGGTTGGTAGTATTCATTCAAAAAAAATTACCAAATTTGTAGTGTGCAAAATTTAAATTTTCCTACATATTCGTTCAGGCTCAAAAATAGCGAAAATAATACTCATATATTTGATGTTATCCGTAAAAAATTTGTAGTACTTCAACCCGAAGAATGGGTGCGACAACACTGTGTTCAGTATTTAATACAAGAAAAAAACTATCCTATCTCCCTAATCAATGTTGAAAAAGTTGTTTTAATTAATGGTCTTAAAAAACGATATGACATTGTGGTATTCAATCCCGATGGAAGTTTAGCAGTTGTTGTCGAATGTAAAGCTCCGAAGGTTCAAATCTCCCAATCTGTTTTTGATCAAATTGCACGGTATAACCTCACTCTTAAAGCTTCCTATTTGATGGTTACCAACGGATTAAATCATTATTTTTGCACTATGAATCATCATTTAGAAAGTTTTGAATTTTTAGAAACGCTTCCAACCTATCACACCAAAAAAATTTGAAATTAGCAATTGTCATACTGAATTGGAATGGACAACAACTGTTAGAAACATTTCTACCTTCAGTGGTTAATTATTCTGATGGACACAACATTTATGTGATTGACAATGCTTCTAATGACTCTTCGGTTTCATTTTTAGAAACACATTTCCCTAATGTCAACTGTATAAAACTTGCACGTAATTTTGGATATGCTGATGGCTATAATGAAGGCTTAAAACAAATAGATGCGAATATTTTTTGTTTATTAAATTCCGATATTGAAGTGACAAAAAACTGGTTAAAACCAATTATAGACCTATTTAAAGTCGAAGCAAAAACGGCCATCATCCAACCTAAAATATTAGACTACCATCACAAAAACATGTTTGAATACGCCGGAGCTGGTGGGGGCTTCATTGATCAATTAGGATACCCGTTTTGTAGGGGACGGATTTTTGATACTCTGGAGGAAGATCGAGGGCAATACGACGACCAAAAAGACGTTTTTTGGGCTTCAGGAGCTTGTGTATTTATAAGAGCAAATGCCTTTAAAGATTTGGGAGGATTCGATTCTAAGTTTTTTGCTCACATGGAAGAAATTGATTTGTGTTGGCGTGCACAAAATAAAGGCATGACCGTGTCTTATGTAGGGAAATCGACAGTTTATCATGTTGGTGGGGCAAGTTTAAAGTCCTCTAATCCTAAAAAGACTTTTTTAAATTTTAGAAACAGCTTATTTACCCTAGTTAAAAACACCAATAAGCCTCTGTTGATTGTGGTGTTTTTAAGATTAATCTTAGATGGAATTGCAGGGATTCGATTTTTATTAACAGCTAAACCAAAGCACATGATTGCTGTTGTTAAAGCACACGGAAGTTTTTACAAAACACTCCCCTATTTACTGCATTTCAGACATCAACATCCTACTAGAAAGTCACACCACCAACTTCCATCAATCGTTTGGTCTTATTTTGTGAGGAATAAAAAGTATTTTCATAAGTTAAAAAACTTATATTAATTTTAGTATTAAGTGTAATAATTTTATAATTTTACTTTTTTAAAAAAATTAGGATGAAAAGAATATTTGTATTAGGAGTTACAGCATTAATCGTGCTTACTTCATGTAGTGCTAAAAAAGAATTGGTAGCTGCACAAGAAAAATTGAAAAACACTGAAGATTTGTTAAATACAGCCACTGTAAAACTCAACAGTTGCTTATCTGATAAAGCGGTTGCAGATGCAAACCTAACAGCTCTTAGAGATCAATTATACGATTTGAGAAAAACGAACGATGCGCTCATTAGCAGTACAGAACAGATGACTCTATTGACTACCAAAGGAGCCGATAATTTAGAAAAAACCTTAGAAAGTCTTCAAGAAAGAGATTTAAAAATTAATCGTTTACAAGATGCTATCTCTAAAAAGGACAGTATTACTTTGGCGATTGTTTCAAGTTTGAAAAAATCAGTCGGGATTGATGATCCAGACATCGAAGTAAATGTAGAAAAAGGGGTTGTTTATATTTCCATTGCTGATAAATTATTATTTAAAAGTGGGAGTTACGTAGTTACTGAAAAAGCAAAAGTTGTTTTAGAAAAAGTAGCTAAAGTTATTAATGATAAGCCAAATTTTGAGGCGATGATTGAAGGACATACGGATAGTCGGTCGTATTCTAATGGTGTTTTAGTTGATAACTGGGATTTGAGTGTAAAACGTTCTACATCAGTGATTAGAATCTTACAAGGCATGGGCGTTAATCCAGCACAATTAATAGCAGCGGGACGTAGTAGTTATGTACCATTAACAGATAACGAGACTGCCATGAATAGATCCAAAAACAGACGCACGCGTGTGGTTGTACTTCCCAAAATTGATCAATTCTATGAAATGATTGAAAACGAAGTCAAAGCTCTTTCTGGCCAATAGTCACCTGAATCTAAAAAAAGATTACATAAGCCCTCCGCATTGGTTGGGCTTTTTATTTGAAAGCTAATCCCTTTATTTTATATTTGCTGAAAAGCTATAATTCCGTATAATGAAGATATCGTATAACTGGTTAAAACAATTTATAAAAACAGATTGGACTGCAGAAAAAACATCTGAACTCCTTACGGATTTAGGTTTAGAAGTTGAAGGTTTAGAACCCTTTCAATCCGTTAAAGGTGGATTAAAAGGGATCATTGTTGGACAAGTGCTCAGTTGTGAAAAACATCCCAATGCCGATCGACTGCGAATCACAACTGTTGATGTTGGATCTGAAGCACCTCTTTCGATTGTCTGTGGCGCTCCAAATGTGGCTAAAGGCCAAAAAGTTGCTGTTGCAACCATAGGAACCACTTTATATTCTGCTGAGGGTGAAGCTTGGACTATCAAAAAAGGCAAAATTCGGGGCGAAGAAAGTCATGGAATGTTATGTGCAGAAGATGAATTGGGCTTGGGAGCATCTCACGACGGAATTATGGTTTTGGAGGATTCTCTCGAAATTGGAAGCTCTTTAGCAAATCACTATGAAATTGAAGATGATTTTGTATTTGATATCGGATTAACACCAAACCGTGCAGACGCCATGAGCCATTATGGAACTGCTAGGGATTTGATGGCTGGTTTGTCACAACATGGGATCAACGCTAAGTTAACAAGTCCTTCTGTGACGGCATATCATGTAGATGACCGAAGTCTAAAAATCGATGTTAATATTGAGGATAAATTAAAGGCCCCTCGTTATTGTGGTTTGACAATTTCTGATATTGTTGTTAAAGACTCTCCTCAGTGGTTACAAAACCGACTGAAATCAATCGGATTAAGTCCTATCAATAATATAGTTGATGCAACAAATTATGTGTTACACGATTTGGGACAACCCTTACATGCTTTTGATGCAGATCGAATATCTGGTAAAAAAATCATTGTAAAAACAGTCAAAACAGGTACAAAATTTGTAACTCTTGATGGAGTGGAACGTACACTTCACGAAGAAGATCTTATGATTTGTGATACCGAAAAACCGCTATGTATTGCAGGCGTTTTTGGAGGCGAAAACTCAGGAGTATCTAATGAAACAAAATCAATATTTTTAGAAAGTGCTTATTTTAACCCCATAAGCATTCGAAAATCGGCAAAAAGACATGCTCTCAATACAGACGCATCTTTCCGTTTTGAACGTGGAATTGATCCAAATATTACTGAATATGCTCTGAAAAGAGCCGCGTTATTAATTATCGAAATTGCTGGTGGAAAAATATCAAGTGATCTAGTCGATGAATATCCTAAAAAGATTGAAGATGCTCAAGTGTTTTTAACTTTTGAAAAAACAAATCAACTCATTGGAGAAAAACTTCCCAAAGAAACCATTAAAAGTATTTTAAGTGCTTTAGAAATAAAAGTGAATAATGTTACTGAAAGTGGTTTAGGGCTAACCATTCCCGCCTATAGAAATGATGTCCAACGCGAGGTTGATGTCATTGAGGAAATTCTTAGAGTGTATGGCTATAACAAGATAAAAATTACCGATAAATTAAATGCCTCCGTTTCAAATACTTCTAAATTTGAAAACTATAAAATTGAAAATTTAATTGCAAATCAACTCGTTGGTCAAGGATTTTATGAAATTCTAAACAACTCATTGACTTCTAATAAATACACAGATTTTAGTTCCCAACTGAAAGAAGCATCCAATGTTAAAATATTAAATCCATTAAGTAAGGATTTATCAGTGATGCGTCAATCCTTAATTTTTTCTGGTTTAGAGTCTATTGCATTTAATATCAACAGACAACAAATTGATTTAAAGCTTTTTGAATTTGGTAAAACCTATCACAATTCTGAAACTAACAGAGAAGAATATAACCACCTTTCAATCTTTGTAACTGGAAATAAAACCGAAAAACGTTGGAATACTGAAGAAACAGCTGTTGATTACTTCTATTTAAAAGGGTTAGTTACAGCAGTATTTGAACGTTTAGGAATTAAAACACTTAAAAGTTCCCCTTTAAGTAATGATGTTTTTAGTGAAGGACAACAATTGAGTGTTGGAAAACATTCTATTGTAGAGTTTGGAAGTTTAAAACCCGTAATATTGAAACATTTTGGTATCTCTCAAAGTGTATTTTGCGCTAATTTTAATTGGGATAACTTACTAAAAGTCATTGATCAACAAACAATTAAATTTAAGACTATTTCTAAATACCCAGAAGTTAAACGCGATTTTTCATTGCTAATCGATGAAGATGTTACTTTTGAAAGTCTTTATAAGTTAGCAAAACAAACAGAAAACAACTTCTTGAAGGATGTGAATCTTTTTGATGTCTACACGGGTGATAAATTAGCTAAAGGTAAAAAAAGTTATGCCATAAGTTTTACTCTTCAGGATAAAAACAAAACGCTTACTGAGAATCAAATAGACAAAATAATGTCGAAAATCCAAAAACGTTTTGAATCCGAATTAAGTGCTGAACTACGCTAATTAACCCTCCTTAGAAGCCAAATATCGTTCTGCATCTAAGGCAGCCATACAACCTGTTCCTGCTGCTGTAACTGCTTGTCTGTAGACGTGGTCTGCGGCATCTCCACTCACAAAAACACCCTCAACATTTGTTTTTGAAGAGCCAGGAGTGTTTATAATATAGCCCGTTTCATCTAAGTTTAGGAACGCTTTAAAAATATCCGTATTTGGTGTATGACCAATCGCTACAAAAAATCCAGTTGCTGGAATTTCGCTAACGGCATTCGTTTGATTATTTTTTACTCGTACCCCAGTGACAACTTGACCATCTCCCAAGACTTCATCTGTTTCTGTATTAAATAATATTTCAATATTTTCGGTATTTTTCACACGATTTGCCATAATTTTAGACGCTCTAAATTCATCCCGACGAACCAACATCGTTACTTTCGTACAAAGCTTAGATAGATAATGTGCTTCTTCACAGGCAGAATCTCCTGCACCTACAATAACAACTTCCTGATTTTTATAAAAGAACCCATCACAAACTGCACAAGCGGAAACACCGCCACCAAGTTTTAAATATTTTTGTTCCGATTCTATCCCTAAATATTTAGCCGATGCACCTGTAGAAATGACAACGGTTTCGCAATGAATTTCTTTAGAACCATTAATCCAAACTTTATGAATTGGACCTGAAAAATCAACTTTAGTTACCCATCCATCTCTAACATCTGTACCAAAACGTTCTGCTTGGGCTTGCAATTCTAGCATCATAGCAGGGCCTGTAATGCCATCAGGATATCCAGGAAAATTCTCCACGTCATTGGTGGTGGTTAATTGGCCACCAGGTTGAGTTCCCTGGTATAATACCGGAAACATATTAGCACGAGCAGCATAAATAGCTGCGGTGTATCCCGCAGGACCAGAACCAATAATCAAACATTTTACAGACTCTAGAGTTTCAGACATAGTTTAGAATTTAGGTTACAAAAGTAGGCGTTTTACATAAAATTATAACGGGAAGTTATTAACAGTTTTATACTACAATGTGGATTAATTAATATTAGTCATCAATAATAAAAAACCAGTAAAATAATATTAACTTTGTTAAAATTCATAAAACATATGTTATGTTGATTATTGGTATTGGTGGAGGAACAGGAAGCGGCAAAACGACCGTTGTAAATCAAATTTTATCTGAATTTCCAGAAGGAGAAGTTCAAGTCATTTCTCAAGACTCCTATTACAAGGACACATCTCACTTAACTTTTGAAGAACGTTGTAAAATTAATTTTGACCATCCAAAATCAATCGATTTTGAACTCCTTCAATCCCACTTAAAAGCCTTGAAAAATGGTAAACATGTCAACCAACCTGTGTATTCATTTAAAACCCATAACCGCACGGGTGAAACTACAATTACAGAACCAAAAAAGGTAGTAATTGTAGAAGGAATTTTAATCCTCTCTGATTCCGAACTACGATCGCTGTTTGATATAAAAATATTTGTTCATGCCGATAGCGACGAACGCTTAATGCGCCGTTTAAAAAGAGATATCGCCGAACGTGGTAGAGATTTAGACGAAGTTTTGGAGCGTTACCAAACAACTTTGAAGCCAATGCATCAACAATTTATTGAACCAATGAAAGAATTTGCAGATATTATCATTCCAAATAACCATTACAATACAGTCGCTGTCAATGTTGTGAAATCCATTATAAACGAACAACTCTAATGCTAAAAAAATCTAACCGTTTTATCAAACTTTTGAAACCTTTCAATAATATTTATTTTCTTATATTAATTGTTTATATTGTATGGATGGTGTTATTTGATGCCAATTCGTGGCTAATTCATTCAGATTTAAATGATGAAATTAAAGTTTTGAATTCCAAAATTGAGTTTTACAATAGTGAGATTGAAAAAGATAAAAAAGAAATCAATACCCTAAACTCCATTGATGGAATTGAAAAATATGCACGGGAGCATTATAAAATGAAAAAAGAAAATGAAGTCGTTTATATTATAGAAAACGGCGATAGTATTAAGCTTAAAAAAAATGAGTAACTCGAATCTTTTTCAAAATTTTGAATCCGTTTCTGCAAAAGCGTGGAAACAAAAGATTCAATTTGAACTTAACGGAAAAGATTTTAACGACCACCTAGTTTGGCGCTCTATTGAGGGTATTGATGTAAAACCTTTCTATCATTCTGAAACATATTCCAAAGCACCAAGTATTCAACACAACGCTTCTGACTGGAAAATTGGACATTCAATTTATGTAAATTCTATAGAAAAAAGCAACATTCATGCACTTGAATTGATTCAAAATGGTGTTGAAAGTTTGCACTTTATACTGCCAAAAGAACCTATTTCAGTTGAAAATCTTCTTATAAATATTGACACTTCTAACGTGCCTATTTATTTTGAACCTTTATTTCTTTCAGAAAAACTAATCAAAAAGTTTCAAACGTTTTCTCAAAAAAATAAAACTTTATTTTATGTCTTACAAGATCCTATTGGACACTTATCTCGATCTGGAAATTGGCATAACGATATAAAAACCGATTTACATACATTAAAACAAACAATTACTTTAGGAGAAAATTTAAAAGGGGTTATTTCTATTGATTTAGGACTTTTTCAAAATGCGGGTGGGAGTATGGTTCAACAACTGGCCTATTCCCTAGCCTACGCCAATGAATACCTTAATTTGCTTGATGGTGACGCTATAAAATCTGTGGTTTTTAAAGTTTCTGTAGGTAGTAATTACTTTTTTGAAATTGCCAAACTTCAGGCATTGCGAATCTTATGGCAAAGTCTCACTAAAGATTATGGGGTTTCGATTGACTGCCATATTCTTACACAACCCAGTCGTCGCAATAAAACAATTTATGACTATAATACAAACCTTTTGCGAACTACTACTGAATGCATGAGTGCTATCTTGGGAAGTAGCGATACTATTATCAATATGCCTTACGATCATTTATACCACAAGGATAATGAATTTGGAGATCGATTGTCAAGAAACCAATTATTGATACTCAAAAAAGAAAGTTATTTTGATGCTGTTTCCAATCCTACAGAAGGCAGCTATTATATTGAAACACTGACTCTGCAATTGGCACAAAAATCATTGGATTTATTTAAAGAAATTGAAAAACAAAACGGATTTTTAAAGCTTCTCAAAGAAGGAGTAGTTCAACGCAAACTGAAAGAACATGCACAAAAAGAACAGCGTTTGTACGACGAAGGAATTGAAGGGCTTTTGGGAACTCATTTTCAACAAAACCCAATGGATAAAATGAAATCCGATTTAGAACTCTATCCGTTTGTTAAACAGCAGGTTCGAAAAACAGTATTGGAACCCATCATCCCTCGTAGAATTTCTGAAGAAATTGAACAAAAACGGTTGAAAGATGAGTAGAAAAAAAGTTCAACACATTGTTTTAGAAGGAATTCAAGCCAAATCAACGACCAAAAAATCATTGGATACTGCGGAAACCATTACAATAAAATCAAATTATTCTGAAAACGACATAAGTAGTTTAGAACATCTAAATTTTTCTGCAGGAACAGCTCCTTTTTTAAGAGGTCCATACAGCACAATGTACGTACAGCGTCCGTGGACCATAAGGCAATATGCTGGATTTTCAACTGCTGAAGACAGTAATGCCTTTTACAAGAGAAATTTAAAGGCAGGCCAAAAAGGTCTGTCAGTCGCATTTGATTTACCCACACACCGAGGATATGACAGCGATCATGAACGTGTTGTAGGAGATGTTGGCAAAGCAGGTGTGGCTATTGATTCTGTTGAAGACATGAAGTTGTTGTTTGATAAAATTCCTTTGGATCAAATGAGTGTCTCTATGACAATGAATGGAGCCGTGTTGCCTATCATGGCATTTTATATAGTAGCAGCTGAAGAACAAGGCGTTAAAATGGAACAATTAATTGGGACAATTCAAAATGATATTTTAAAAGAATTTATGGTTCGAAACACCTACATATATCCTCCTGAAGCCTCCATGAAAATTGTTTCTGACATCTTTGAATACACCAGTAAATTTATGCCTAAATTTAACAGTATTAGCATTTCTGGTTACCATATGCAAGAAGCTGGGGCAAGTGCCGATATAGAACTTGCCTATTCTTTAGCTAATGGACTGGAATACATTCGAAAAGGACTGGCTGCTGGTTTAGAAATAGATACTTTTGCTCCACGTTTGTCTTTTTTCTGGGGGATTGGAATGAATCACTTTATGGAAGTTGCCAAACTTCGAGCTGCACGAATGTTATGGGCGAAAATTGTTCAAAAATTCAACCCTAAAAATCCAAAATCTTTGGCATTAAGAACCCATTGTCAAACCAGCGGATGGAGTTTAACAGCACAAGACCCGTTCAACAATATCACACGGACCTGTATTGAAGCTTCAGCAGCAGTTTTTGGAGGAACCCAAAGTTTACATACAAATGCACTGGATGAAGCGATTGCGCTACCTACCGATTTTTCGGCTCGAATTGCGAGGAACACTCAACTATACCTTCAAAAAGAAACCAATATTACTAAATCAGTAGATCCTTGGGCAGGAAGTTATTATATTGAAAAACTAACCCATGAAATCGCTGAAAAAGCGTGGAGTCATATTGAAGAAGTAGAAGGTTTGGGCGGCATGACCAAAGCCATTAAATCTGGAATTCCAAAACTAAGAATTGAAGAAGCTGCGGCACGCAAACAAGCCCGAATTGATTCGGGTCAGGACACCATAGTGGGAGTCAATAAATATAAGCTAGAAAGTGATGATGCATTACATATTTTAGAAGTTGATAACGAACTTGTTAGAGCACAACAATTGGAGCGATTAAACCACACCAAATCCCAACGGGATTCTGAAAAAGTAGGCGATATTTTAGAAAAATTAACAAAGGCAGCAGCCAGTGGAAGTGAAAATTTATTAGCTTTAGCGATAGAAGCGGCCAGAGTTCGTGCTACACTTGGAGAAATAAGCGACGCATTAGAACAAGAATTTGGAAGGTATAAAGCAGAAATAAAAACATTTACAGGGGTGTACAGCAAAGAAATAAAAAATGATTTATCTTTTGAAAAAGCCAAGCAATTGGCCAATGAATTTGCAAAATCAGAAGGACGTCGTCCAAGAATAATGATCTCAAAAATGGGACAAGATGGTCACGATCGTGGTGCAAAAGTAGTGGCTACTGGCTATGCCGATTTGGGGTTTGATGTTGATATAAGCCCTCTCTTTCAAACTGCCGAAGAAGTAGCCAAACAAGCCGTTGAAAACGATGTTCATATTTTAGGAATATCTTCTTTGGCTGGAGGTCACAAAACACTCGTCCCCAAAGTTATTGACAGTCTAAAATCATACGGGCGCGAAGACATTATGGTAATTGTAGGTGGTGTGATTCCAAAACAAGATTACCAATATTTGTTTGATGCTGGAACCGTTGCTGTATTTGGACCTGGCACAAAAATCAGTGAAACTGCAATAACTGTGTTGGAAATCTTAATAAATTAATTATATTTATAGGATTTTTAACCACATCAACTGATTAAGTAAGCTACAAATGAAACCTCAAATCTCATATGTCGCTTTCAAAAGTCATAGCAATTGCAAATCAAAAAGGAGGAGTTGGTAAAACAACAACTGCAATTAATCTTTCTAGTGCACTTGGTATTTTTGAGCAAAAAGTTTTGCTTATTGATGCCGACCCACAAGCAAATGCAACTTCAGGTTTAGGAATTCTACCAAAAAATTTATCAAATTCTATTGTAAATTTATTTAGAGGAGACTCAAATATTGAGCGTTGCATTTTAGATACACAGAGTCCAAACTTAAAAATCATCCCAGGATCTATAAAGCTCGCAGAAATTGAAATCAATATTAAGACCCCCCATTTAAATCGTTTAAAATCAGCTGTTGAAACGCTGAGAAACCAATTTGATTATATAATTATTGATTGTTCTCCATCATTAGGTTATCTCACTTTAAATTCTTTTGTAGCTGCAGACTCCATTATTATTCCTGTTCAATGTGAGTTTTATGCATTAGACGGGCTTAGAAAACTGCTCTCTACGATTAGAAATATCAAAAAATCGTATAATCCAAACTTAACTATTGAAGGCATTTTAATGACAATGTATAACAGTCAACTAATTCATAATAAACATGTTGTAAATGAATTAAAACTAACTTTTAAGGATTTAATCTTTAAAACAATTATCAAAAGAAACGTGAATTTAAGCGAAGCTCCAAGTTTTGGAACGAGTATTTTTAATTATAAGATAAGCAGCGAAGGCTCTACTAACTATCTCAATCTATCCCAAGAAATCATGAACAATCAAACTTTAAACAAACAAAAAAATTTAGGAAAAAAATCTCTCAAATTCTTAAAGACACTCAAGAGGAGAATTTAATTACATTAACTGCAAAAGAAAGAAATATAGATAATCTTAAAGAATTTTCATTAAAAGAAAAGAATTACAATAAATTGATCGATTGCACAAAAAAGGAAGTAATTAACAATTTAGGTCTTGAATACAATGACATACACTCAAACAGATGGATGTATCATATCACAAACAAAGTAAGTCTATTTCAGAAAAATTATCTGTATATCAATTTTTACAAAAACAAATTGATACAAACTAAATTAAGACGTTTTAAATTAAGTTGAAAACTTGATAAAATTCACTAACAATTTGATTTTTATTACTATTAAATAATTGTATTTTTACCTCACTAAAAAGAAACCATTAATGGGAAAACTCATTGCTATAGCAAATCAAAAAGGAGGCGTTGGAAAAACCACCACAACGGTTAATCTCGCTGCTAGTTTAGGGGTTTTAGATAAAAAAGTATTGTTGATTGATGCCGACCCACAAGCAAATGCTTCCTCTGGCCTTGGAATTGATGTAGAAACGGTTTCTATGGGGACATATCAGTTATTAGAACATAATTGTACCGCAGAAGAAGCCATACAAAAGACAACTGCCACAAACGTAGATATTATTCCTGCACATATTGACTTGGTTGCCATCGAAATTGAATTGGTTAATATGGAACAACGCGAGTATATGCTCAAGCAAGCCATAGAATCTGTGAAATCAAAATACGATTACATATTGATTGATTGTGCACCATCATTAGGTCTTCTAACGCTCAATGCATTAACCGCTGTAGACTCGGTAATCATCCCGATTCAATGTGAATACTTTGCTTTAGAGGGATTAGGTAAATTATTAAACACCATCAAAAGTGTGCAAAAAATTCATAATGAACATTTAGATATTGAAGGATTATTGCTCACAATGTATGATTCTCGATTGCGACTTTCTAATCAAGTTGTAGAAGAAGTTCAAAACCACTTTTCAAACATGGTTTTTAAAACCATTATTCAACGTAACGTGCGACTTAGTGAGGCCCCAAGCCATGGTGAAAGTATAATTTATTATGACGTAAATAGTAAAGGTGCTACAAATTACTTAAGTTTGGCCAAAGAAATCATCAGTAAACAGTAAACATAATGGCCAAAGCTATTAATAAACAAGCCTTAGGACGCGGACTCTCTGCCCTATTACAAGATCCTAAAAAGGATACTCAAACTCCTGTGAGTTCGAGCAGTAGCCCAGAAGTAGGGACTATTATTGAACTAGAATTATCTCTCATAGAAGTCAACCCGTTTCAGCCTAGGACTCAATTTAAAGAAGAAGCCATTCGTGAATTAGCAGCTTCTATTCAAGAGTTAGGCGTGATTCAACCCATAACTGTACGCAAAACAAAAGACGATACATTTCAATTGGTATCTGGTGAGCGTCGTTTTAGAGCCTCCAAATTATTAGATTTAAAAACAATTCCAGCGTACATAAGAGTTGCAAATGATCAAGAAGCTTTGGAAATGGCCTTGGTTGAAAATATTCAACGTCAAGATTTAGATCCTATCGAAATTGCTTTAAGTTACCAACGATTGATCGATGATATCCAATTGACTCAAGAACAGATGAGCCAACGTGTTGGAAAAAAACGATCTACTATTGCTAATTATTTACGTTTATTAAAACTAGATCCTTTGGTTCAAACAGGAATGCGTGATGGATTTATTAGTATGGGACACGGAAGAGCGATTGTAAACATTAGTTCTCATACAGATCAAATTGCTATTTATAAAGAAATTATTTCCAAAAAATTATCGGTAAGAGCCACCGAAACATTAGTTCAAAATTACAATTCTCCCAAAACTGTAAAAACAACAAAACCCAATGAATTACCTGATTACATTAAAAATGGTGCAAAAAAAATAGCCACTTATTTTGGTCACAAAATTGATGTTAAAATGGATAAAAAAGGGGCTGGAAAAATACTCATCCCATTCCATTCAAAAGAAGACTACGATCGCATCTTAAAATTATTGAAAAGTGATAACTAGGCATTGGTTCGTTATATTTTTTTGTGGATGTTCATTCATAAATTTTGCTCAAGACACAGAAAACACTCCTGAAGTGGTAGAAACCAAAGCGTTTTCTACTATAGCCATAGATCCATTAGCGCCATCTAAAGCCGCTTTCTACTCTGCAATACTTCCAGGACTTGGACAGGCAATTAATAAGAAGTATTGGAAAATACCTATTGTATATGGTGCCTTAGGAACAAGCATCTATTTTTATTTAGAAAATGACAAGAATTATAAGCGCTACAGAAATGCCTACAAAAGACGTTTATCAGGGTTTACCGATGATGAATTCTATGGAGAAGGTACTATTCCAATTCTCTCTAATGATGCTCTCATTCGAGCCCAACGAACATTAAGACGAAATAAAGAATTATCTTTATTAATCACCATAGGGCTTTATGCCTTAAACATTATCGATGCAAATGTGGATTCGCATTTATTGCAATATAATGTAGATAAAAACTTAGCAGTCAATCCGTTTATTGACTTCGATACACCAGATATATCCGCTCAACTTGGATTGTCAATCAACTTTAATTTTTAGAATGAAAATAGCACTTTTAGGATACGGAAAAATGGGGAAAGTAATTGAAAAAATTGCTGTGAATCGAGGACATGAAGTTGTCTTAAAAATCGATAAAGACAGTGCGCCTTATGATATTACTATTGCGGATGTTGCAATTAATTTTAGCACCCCAGATTCGGCAGTAGAAAACATTCGTATAGCTCTCGAAAATAGAGTTCCTATAATATCAGGAACAACAGGTTGGTTGTCCGAAATGGAGCGTATAAAAAAAGTATGTGCGGACCACAATGGAGCATTTATATATGCTTCAAATTTTAGTTTAGGGGTGAATATTTTTTTTGAGCTTAATAAGCATTTAGCTAAGATGATGAAAAACCTAACAAACTACCAAATTGATCTTGAGGAAATTCATCACACTCAAAAAGAAGATGCACCTTCTGGTACTGCCATCACACTCGCCGAAGGAATTCTTGAGCATAGTATGCACAATTCTTGGGGACTTACTCCTCTAAAGGATACTGATAAATTGCCTATAACCGCCAAACGCATCGATACTGTTCCAGGAACTCATACGGTAAATTATAGTTCTGAAGTGGACCGTATTTCGTTGATACATACAGCTCACAACAGAGAAGGTTTTGGATTGGGAGCCGTTGTTGCTGCAGAATGGATCGTTGGAAAAACAGGAATTTTCACGATGAATGACGTGTTAAACATTGGTTAAACTCATAAAAAAAACTCGTATTAACCTATAAATTTGATTTTTAAATAATTATCACATATTATGACTTTATCTCAATGGTTTATTTTTTTCATAGCAATTCAGTTGATTCATGGATTAGGTACTTGGAAACTTTACATTAAAGCAGAACGAAAGGCTTGGGAAGCATTCGTACCAATCTATAATGGCATCATTTTAATGAAAATACTCAACCGACCAACTTGGTGGGTAGCGTTGTTATTTTTACCTGTGATTAGTTTAATTATGTTGATAATTATTTGGGTGGATACTGCCCGAAGTTTTGGAAAAAACTCTACAATAGACACTATTTTATCAATCCTCACATTAGGGTTTTACAATTATTATTTAAACTACTTTACAGATGTAAAACATATTAAAGATCGAAGCTTAAAACCCAAATCTGGTTTGGGAGAATGGGTTAGCTCCATTCTATTTGCAATAGTTGCTGCAACCATTGTTCATACGTATTTTCTTCAGCCCTATGTGATCCCTTCATCATCTTTAGAAAAATCATTATTAGTTGGAGATTTTTTAATTGTAAGTAAAATGCATTACGGACCTCGAGTTCCGATGACGACTATTGGACTCCCTATGGTGCATGATACGATTCCTATATTGAATAAAAAATCTTATTTATTTAGTGATGAAGTTGAAAAACAAAACACTTCATTAAAAAGTAAATTTCAACTCCCCTACTTACGAATTCCAGGTTGGGAAAAGATTGAGCGTAATGAAATCGTTGTTTTTAATCAACCCGCAGATACGCTGCTTGATATGAATAATTTTAGACCGGATAGAAATTACTATAAACCCATTGACAAAAAGACCAATTTAGTCAAACGCTGTGTAGCGATTGCGGGGGATACTCTAGAAATCATTAATGGCTATGTCCATATAAATGGTGTTAAGAATGAACTTCCAGACCGTGCAAAATTACAATTTAGTTATGAAGTACGCTTAAAACCCGGAAAAACATTTGAAAACAGCATTTTACAACAATTAAAAACGCGTTATGACATTACCGATGGCATCTATATGATGGGAAATAAAATTATTATTCCAGCAGCCTCCGATGAAGCGGTACGCGTATTTAAAAACCATCCGAGCGTTGCTTCGATTACACGCAATATTGAACCCAAAGGCAAAGCAGACACTAGCTTATTTCCTCAAGACCCAAGTTATGAATGGAACCGTGATTATTTTGGTCCTCTATACATTCCTGAAAAAGGAAAAACAATGGAAGTTACTTTAAAAAACTTAGCAGTATATAAAAGGCTTCTCACTGAATACGAAGGAAATACCGTTTCTACAAAAGGAAACCAGATTTTTATAAATGGCCAACTTTCAAAGACTTACACCTTTAAACAAAACTATTATTGGATGATGGGTGACAACCGTCACAATTCTATAGACGCCCGAGCTTGGGGGTTTGTACCTTTCAATCACGTTGTAGGAAAACCTGTTTTTATATGGATGAGTTGGGATACAAACGGTAAAGGATTTAATAAAATAAGATGGGATCGCATGTTCACAACTGTGCATGCCGATGGTGAACGCACCTCTTATCTTATTCCATTTTTAGTTTTATTAGCTGGTTGGATTGGATATAGCAAATGGCGAAAAAGAAAAAATACAACGGTCTAATACAGTTGTATGGCACTCCTTTATCCGACATATTTACCGAACATTGCTTCTTATATAGTAATGGCGCAATCAGACGCATTTGTATTTGAAATATGTGATTCCTACCAAAAACAGACCTATAGAAACCGATGTTATATTTATGGAGCTAATGGAAAATTGAGTCTTAATATACCTGTTCATTATACACAAAAAAACAGACAGGATACGAAAGAAATAGAAATTGAAAACAGTTCTAAATGGCAATCTACACACTGGAAATCTATTGAAAGCGCCTATAAAACCTCTCCATTTTTTGAGTTTTATGAGGATGAATTGAAAATACTGTTTGAAAATCCACAAGAGTTTCTTTTAGATTTTAATTTTGAATGCATTGCTGTCATTAATAACTGTATCGGCTTTGAACCTGTAATCACTTATACTGAACAGTTTTGCAAAACGAATTTAGAATCAGACTATCGTTTTATGGTCAATGCTCGAAAAGAATCTAAAATTGAAACCAACCCCTATATTCAAGTATTTCAAGAAAAACATGGGCTTATAATGAATTTAAGCATCTTAGATTTATTATTTAACGAAGGTCCAAACACTCTAAATTATTTGAAAAATCATCCACTCACTTTTTAGAATATGGCTCGCGAATTTGTTCATTATGGCATACATTTTTTAGTTCCTTTACTGCTTTCGGTTATATTTTATAAAAAACAATGTCTCAAATCCTATCTGATTTTTTTGAGTGCATTTATTATTGATTTAGATCACTTAACCGCTACCCCTTTGTTTGACCCTCTAAGATGTAGCATTGATTTTCACCCTCTTCACTCCTACCTAGCAATCAGCTTATATTTCAGTTTATTAGTACCTTCCAAAACCCGTTTAATAGGCATAGGACTTTGCATTCATATCATCGCAGATGGATTTGATTGTTTACTTATGTAGCGAAAATTCGGAGAGAATCGGAAAATGATCGGAATAAGAAACTGTATAGTTTTTAAATTTTCTAGATAAAAAACTTTGATCTGCTAAAATAAAATCAATCCGAACAGGGAAATATTTAAAATCAAAAGTACTGCCAAAGCCAGTACCAGAAGTTTCAAAAGCATCCATTAAATCTCCTTTCAAAATTCGATACACATAAGAATAAATTGTATTGTTAAAATCGCCACATATCAGCACTTTGTGAGGTGATTTTGAAACGTGCTTAGCAACCAGTTCAGCTTGATATTGTTGAGCTTTAAAAGTAGTTCCTAATCGAATAAGGAGTTTGTTTGATTGCTTTGAGTCTAGGGACTCAACATCCATATTGGCATCAATACCTGTCGATTGCAGGTGTACATTGTATATGCGCGTCGTATCTGATTTAATGAGGACATCGGCGAATATCGCACTGTTTGCAGAATTTGGAAAATCAATAAAACCCGAATTCAAAATTTTATAAGTGGACAAAATAGCGAGTTCTGATTTATTAGTGTTGGAGACATTCGTATGATATTTATAAGCGTATGCTTTAAAATCTAAATTCGAACCTGAATCGTATTCTTGAAAACACAGGATGTTAGGAGACTCCTCCTCTATAAACTTCTGAATTTTAGCAGGAATGGTTTCATCATCAATCCAATTATATAGATTAAACAATCGCACATTGTAGCTCATTATTGAGAAACTATTATCTGACTTCGAAGCAGACTCTGATGAAAATTTATAAAATGAAAAAACTTGGTTATAGCCTAAAACGAGTACTAGAAAAGAAAGCATGACTTGCTTTTTTAGTTTGAGAAGCCAATAGACCGTAAAAAGAAGATTCAAAATAATCAATAAAGGAACGGACAAACTAAGTGTGGATATTAGCGCATACGATTTTGGAGGCACATAAGGCAATCCAAAAGATAAGAGCAACAAAAGCGCAAAAACTGAATTTATCAGAAATATAAACTTATTAAGAAGGTTTAAATTTTTCAAATTGCTCTATTTACCTGCTCGGAATAAAAAATCCTTTTCTGCTTGTGTTAAACTTTCATAACCACTTTTACCTATTTTATCTAAAATAAGGTCAATTTGTTTTTGATGGGTAAACTTATCAAACTCTTCTTTTTTCTTTCCAGCAAAAGAATTCTTTTTCTTCTTGTGAACAGTTTTTAGAGGTGTAGTAGATTTTGAAAAATAAGAGAGTAATCGATCAAAAAATTCTCCAATATCGTTTCCTTTATAAAATTGTGTCGCATAAAAATATCCTAATAAATAGCCTCCAAAATGTGCTATCGAACCACCTGAATTCTGAGAGAATAAACCAGGGATGTCAAACAAAACCATTGCAATCCCAATGTATTTTAATGGAATTTGAAAGGTAAAAAATCGAACTTCTTTGTTGGGTAAATAGGCACATAAAAAAATGATAATCGCTCGTACTCCAGCAGAAGCACCAACCAAAGCCCCTACGTTGTTTAAAATGCCCGACGGAACTAAATTATACACCAATACAAAAGCAAAACCACCAGAAAGAATTCCCAATATATATACTTTAAGGGAAATATCTTGTTTAAATAAATTTGAAAACGAACGTCCAAAAAAATACAAGACAACCATATTAAAAAACAAATGGATAAAACTATTGTGAATAAAGCCATAGGTTAGCAGTGTCCATGGTTTTGAAAGTACTTCCAAAACTGAACTTGAAAGTGAGAACCATTCTAAATTAGCACCACTCCCCTGAAACCTTAAGGCGATAAAACAAAACAGAAATACAATGGTGTTTGCAACAATGATTTTTTCAAACACATTGAGCCTTGATAGTTTATCTCTGATATCTTGATTGAGACTTGTCATTAATTCCAACGGTATTTATCAAATTGATTTTTATTCCAGAAGTACATCAATAAAAACCCTGTGATTGCCCCGCCAATATGAGCAATATAGGCAGTATTACTTGGACTAAATATTGAGACGCCAGTAAAAGCAGAAAACAGATCCAAAGCGATAATTCCGGGGATAAAATATTTTGCTTTGATTGGAATTGGTAAAAAAATCATCATCAACTCTGCATTAGGGTTCAACATCCCAAATGCTACCAAAATACCCATAATAGCCCCCGAGGCTCCTACCATGGATCCATTACTTTTAACATTCAAATCAAACAACATTCGAAACGATTCGGCATTGAGTTGATTCAAATTATAGTTATAACTAGACATCACAGATTCTAATTTAGAAGCTAAAATTTCGCCTTTAAACATTTGATCACTTATAATATTTAAACTGGATACTTCTCTGATAAAATCAAAAGAAAATCCTAATGCTTTTAATTCGTTTAACATTGGATAAACTTGAATATAATACACCAGAAAAGTAAGGGCTACTGCTCCCAAACCTGAAGAAATATAAAAGATTAAAAATTTTCGCTGACCAAATATGCGTTCTACTGCGGTTCCAAACATCCACAACGCAAACATGTTAAACAATAAGTGCTGAAAACTTCCATGCATAAACATATGAGTAAACACCTGCCAAGGCATAAAATTAGAGCTTAAAGGATAATAGAGCGCTAGAAATCCATAAAAAAAATCTTTATTACCCAATAAATAAGTGCCTAAAAACACAATGATATTGATAATAAGAAGATGCTTAACAGTGGGCGTTATTTGACGCATATTAATTAAATTTTTTATCAAGTTCTTCAACATTTAAAGTCGTAAAAACTGTTTTATTAGCGGGTGAAATCGAAGGTTCTTTGCAAGAGAACAAGGTGTTTATGATGTATTCTTGTTCTTCGTGTTCTAATTTTTTTCCATTTTTAATCGCCAAACTTTTAGCGAGTGACTTAGATAATAAATCACTGGCACTAAAGTTCACATCAGGAACTTCATGTTCAATGTCGTGAATAAGTTGTTCAAAAACGATATGGACTTCGGATTCTTTGACACCTACGGGAACTCCTGTAAGTTCAATATTTTCATCTGAAAAAGAAGAAAACACAAAACCAGTCGATTCTAAAGTCTGCCGAAGATTCTTTAATATGCTGTTGTCAGATTTTGAAAACTTAAGCTGTAAAGGAAATAACAATTGTTGGCTGACGGCTTCATTGAACGTTGTTTTATGAAGAAATTCTTCATACAAAATACGTTCGTGAGCTCTATTCTGATCTATAACAAGCATCCCCGATTTAATTGTATTAATAATGTATTTGTTATGTAATTGAAATGTTTTTTGAGTTTTCTGTTCTGTGGAATCGTCAAAAATAGATGAAGTCATTTCATTAGATTCATAATTAACTTGGCTGAATTGATCGGCATTTGATTTGGATTCCAACCCAACATACAAGCTTTCCCATGCATCGCCAACAGGTTTGGAATAGGAAGTTGGAGTTTGATTGGAATTTGAAAATGGATTGTATGCTCTATCGACTTCAATTTTTGGAGATATTGTTGGTGCATTCTCAAATCCGTAAGGAGTATCTAAATTTTTATCGCGTTCAAAATCGAGTACTGGTGCAATACTAAATTGTCCCAGACTGTGTTTAACAGCCGCTCTTAGAATCGCATAGATTGTTTGTTCATCATCAAATTTAATTTCCGTTTTTGTTGGATGGATATTGATGTCAATACTTTTTGGATTGACTTCTAAATTTAAAAAATAACAGGGATGTTTTCCGGGCTGAAGTACACCTTCAAAAGCTGTAGATATGGCATGATTTAGATACGGACTCTTTATGAATCGATTGTTTACAAAAAAGAATTGCTCCCCTCTAGATTTTTTTGCATACTCGGGTTTACCAACAAATCCAGAAATAATTATCACTTCCGTTGTTTCTTCGACAGGGACTAATTTTTCGTTCATTTTCCCACCAAATGTACTCACGATGCGTTGTCTAAAATTTCCTTTTAATAAGTTAAAAAGATCGCTCCCATTGTTGTACATGGAAAATTCAATCGATGGATGTGCCAATACCACTCTATGAAACTCATCAATGATGTGGCGTAATTCTACAGCATCTGATTTTAAAAAATTTCGTCGGGCTGGAATGTTAAAAAACAGATTCTTAACTGCAATCGAGGAACCATTGGGTGTAGCAACTGCTTGTTGCGACTTGAAAACACTGCCTTCCACAGTCAAAAGTGTTCCTAATTCATCAGAAGCTTGTTTGGTTTTCATTTCCACATGCGCAATCGCTGCGATACTTGCTAAAGCTTCGCCTCTGAATCCTTTTGTATGAAGATTAAATAAATCGTCGGCAACTTTAATTTTAGAGGTCGCATGCCGTTCAAAACTCAAACGCGCATCGGTTACACTCATTCCCTTTCCATTGTCAATAACTTGAATCAAAGTCTTACCAGCATTTTTTACCAGGAGTTTGACTGTCGTTGCTCCAGCATCAATAGCATTTTCTAAGAGTTCTTTTGCTACAGAAGCAGGACGTTGTACAACTTCTCCAGCTGCTATTTGATTTGCCACATGATCGGGTAACAATTGAATTATATCGGCCATCTATTAGAAAAATATACTTAAATCAAAATCTATAATCCAAAGGAACACAAATATCAAAATTAAAATTATAATAAAAACTCTTTTGTTGGCTATGGAATTTGGGTTTGTTTTAAAATCATTTATCGCATTGGTAAACTTACCTTTCAAGTTTGTTTTTTCGATGGTAACACGATGATCATCAAATTTATGTTTGATCTCAAAAGGGCTTCGCTCACTTTTATAAAAGCGAGGTGTATAACTGTATCTCTTATTTTTTTTGGTTTTAAATATACCCATGACGTAACATTATATTCTGTCTAATATGTAGATTCCAATCAACAATAGGATGCATGCAATTAAAAGCCAAGTTAATGAAAAACCACGTGATTTTATAGTTGACCTCAAACGAAAACGTTCTTTATTTAAAGTGGAATTCTCTGAAGATAAAGTAGTCGAGGTCCTATCTAACTTAAATTTTCTGGTTTTTCTTGGAGTCAATTGCTTTATATTGAGACAATTCAAAAATACTTAAATCTGTAGAGTCTTAAACAAATTCACACGAAAAATTATCAACAGTTATAGATTTTATAAGGTATGTCTCAAATGGGCCATCTTAATTGCAGTAACGGCAGCTTCAACTCCTTTATTACCATGAATTCCACCCGAACGTTCTATAGATTGCTGAAGGGTATCATCTGTTAATACACAAAAAATAACAGGAACATCATGAAGAATATTTAAATCTTTAATGCCTTGAGTGACTCCGTCACACACAAAATCAAAGTGTTTTGTTTCTCCTTTAATGACACTTCCAATAGTAATGACAGCATCCACAAGTTGTTGTTGCATTTTTTTAGCGCCATAAATAAGCTCAAAGCTTCCAGGCACATGAATGGTTTGGATATTTGATTGGTTTACACCACAATCTAATAACGTATCTACTGCACCTCTAAGCAAGCCTTTTGTAATGGTTGGGTTCCACTCAGAAACAACAATCCCAAATCGAAAACGTGTCGCGTCTGGGAGTGACGTTGAATCGTAATTTGATAAATTAGTGTTTTCTGTAGCCATGATTAATTTAAAGCGGCTTCTGCTTTACCAATAAAAACGTCTATATCATTAGCCTCAGTGCTGTCTGGGTAATCCGATTTAATTTGATTAAAGAATTTTAATGCTTGTGCATTATTTCCTAATTTTAAACCTATAACCCCAGCTTTGTAAAGATACATTGGGGTGGTATAGTTATTTGTTCTAAGTTGAGCTGCTTGTACATAATAGTCATAGGCATCCTCGGGTTGCTCTAGCTGAACAAATGCGTCACCAATACCTCCTTTTGCAATGGGACCAAGAACATCATCTTCTGATGAAAACGCATTCAAATAGGTTATAGCATTTGTGTAGTCTTTCATATTTAAATAGGCCATTCCCGCATAGTAATTGGATAGATTTCCGGATTTAGTTCCGCTGTAAACATCAGCAATATCTAAAAACCCATATTTGCCATCTGCTCCATTGAGAGCCAATGTAAATAGAGAATCTTTAGAACTTCCATTGACAGCTTGATCAAAATATTGTTGTGACTGGAACATGTCATTTGTTGCCTTACTTTCTTTTGGTTCTTGAATAAATTTATCATACCCTAAAAAACCCAAAACTAATACTGCCGCTAAACCTACAAGGATAAAAATATATTTTTGATTTTTTATAACCCATTCTTCGGTACGTGACGCCGTTTCATCGAGGGTGTTAAAAACCTCAGCGGTTGTTGATCCATCTTCAATTGAAATCTCTTTTTCTGTCTTAGTTGACGGCTTTCCGCCTCTTTTCTTATATGTTGCCATGCTGGTATTTATTATTGAGGTTCAAAAATATAATTTTTATTCGTAAAAAAAAGGCAAATTATTTGTTATTTTTCAATAATTTGCAGCATCTTTTTAATGCGAATACAAGAAGATAATCATAAAACAAAGACCAATTTTACATGATTTTAAAATCATTAAACTTAATTAACTACAAAAATTTTGATGCCTTTACGGTAGAATTCGACGCTAAAATTAATTGTTTCGTCGGTGCGAATGGAGTTGGTAAAACAAATATTTTAGACGCTATTTACCATCTGTCTTTTGGAAAAAGCTATTTCAACCCTGTTGCGTCTCAAAATATTCGTCATAACGAAGATTTTTTTGTTGTAGACGGGATGTATGAAAAAAAGAATAGAGAAGAAAAAGTAATCGTTTCCCTTAAAAGAGGTCAAAAGAAAATCATCAAACGAAACGGAAAAGCATACGATCGGTTTAGTGATCATATTGGATTTCTTCCTTTAGTGATTATCTCTCCTTCCGATCGTGACTTGATTATTGAAGGGAGTGAGACCCGTAGAAAATTTATGGATGGCGTAATTGCTCAAAGCGATAAAAGCTATCTAGAAGCTTTATTGAATTATTCTAAAATACTTGCGCAAAGAAATGCGTTACTAAAATACTTTGCATTAAATAATAATTTTAATAAAGATTCATTAGATGTATACAATCAACAACTTAATGAATACGGGCACAGCATACACGACAAACGAAAAACGTTTTTAGAGGCTTTTGTACCGATCTTCAAAAAACGCTATGAAACCATCAGCAACAATAGTGAAGTTGTAGATTTAAAATATAACAGCCAGCTAACTGACTCCTCTTTAACGGAGTTATTAGCGACCCATATCAACAAGGATCGTATGCTGCAACATACAAGTGTAGGAATTCATAAAGACGATTTAGATTTTTCAATTAAAGGCTACCCTATTAAAAAATTTGGAAGTCAAGGACAGCAAAAATCATTCTTAATTGCCTTAAAACTCGCACAATTTGACTTTATTAAGTCTCAAAGTGGCGAGACACCCTTACTCCTGTTAGACGACGTTTTTGACAAACTGGACGAACAACGCGTGGCTCAAATTATTCAATTGGTTAACGACCAGAACTTTGGGCAGTTATTTGTTTCGGACACCCATGCCGATCGTACCGAAAAAGCTATTAAAAGTGTGCATCAATCGTATCAAATATTTCAACTGTGAGACAATTTCTAACGCTTTCTTTTTTCATACTACTGATCAGCTGCAAGTCGGAAGTATCAACTTACATCCCTTTTGTAGAAGGCTATTGGGAAATTGTAAACGTTTCCAAAGACCAAAAAAAAGTCAAAGATTATAAAATGAGTGGCTCTGTCGATTATTTTAAAGTGAATGCAGATTTATCAGGATATCGTAAAAAAGTAACTCCAAGGTTTGATGGTACTTTTGAAATATCCAAACATGTATCAGAATTTACACTTTCTATAAAAGACAACCATCTATGGATAATCTACACTAATAATATCGTTACTTACAGAGAAGAAATAATCCGTGCAAACAACTCGAGTTTGATCCTCTCCAACTCCGATGGATTTATTTATACTTACAAACCTTACGAACCTTTAATTTTTGAATAATGAGCAAACGTAAGAACGATTCATTTAAAATAGACGACTTAATGAAGTCCTTTGTTAAAGAAAACAAACTCGAAAAAGGGTTAGACAAAGTGAACGTTGAATCCGCTTGGATCGAAATGATGGGGAAAGGCGTCAACACCTACACCAACAGTGTGAAACTGCATAAAGACACCTTATATGTAGAGTTAAGCTCTTCAGTACTGAGAGAAGAATTAAGCTATGGGAAAGATAAAATTATAAAGATGCTGAACGAATCTTTAGGGAAAAATCTAATCACAAAACTAATTTTAAGATAATTTTGAGTACAAAAAAAAGCTACAATAGAATTGTAGCTTTTATAATTATTTCATTGAAATCGTTTAGAACATCTCTCTTCCTGAAAAATGAAAAGCCCCTTCAATTGCAGCATTCTCATCGCTGTCACTTCCATGAACAGCATTTTCGCTAATAGAGTCTGCAAACATATTACGAATCGTTCCTTCTGCAGCTTCAGCTGGATTGGTTGCACCGATTAAAGTTCTAAAATCTTCTACCGCATTATCCTTTTCAAGAATCGCAGCCACAATTGGGCCACGCGTCATGTAGGTTACCAATTCCCTAAAAAATGGACGTTCGCTATGAACGGCATAAAAAGCCTCGGCATCGGACTTTGTTAGTTGTGTTAATTTCATTGCAACAATTCTAAAACCAGAAGCAGTTATTTTTTCTAAGATTCCCCCAATATTCCCTTTCTCAACAGAATCAGGCTTAAGCATTGTAAACGTTTTGTTAGTTGTCATGATGTTTGTATAAATTTTGTGCAAAAATAAGGTTTTTCTATAAATAATTCCCCCTCCAACTATTTTAAAAAATTGTATCTTTGCTTGCTATGAATAAAGCAGATATTTTAGACCTAAAAAAAATACTTTCCAACCCTAAAAAGGTGGTTATTGTTCCTCATAAAAATCCAGATGGAGATGCCATGGGATCTACTTTAGGATTGTGTAATTACCTTAAAAAACTTGGACATTCAGCAATGGTGATCGCTCCTAATGATTACCCAGAATTTCTCAAATGGATTCCAGGAACCAAAGATGTTCTCATCCATGAAGAAAACACCAGTGTTGCTGAGGCACACATTTCTCAAGCAGATCTTATTTTTACTTTAGATTTTAATGCTTTGCACCGTTGTGGTGCGATGGAAACACCTATTGAAAATTCAGCTGCCATTAAAATCATGATTGACCATCACCAACAACCTGATGACTATGCAACCTACATCTATTCGGATGTGAGCATTTGTTCTACAAGTGAAATGGTATATCATTTTATTGAAATGATGGACGGTTTAAAGCACATTGATGTTGCTATTGGAGAAGCACTATATACAGGTATTATGACCGATACCGCCTCCTTCCGTTTTCCACTTACAACAAGTACCACCCATAGAGTGATTGCACATTTAATTGATATCGGAGTAGAAAAAACACACATTCATAACGCGGTGTATGACACCAATAGTTTTGGTCGCCTACAGCTTTTGGGATGTGCCTTGAGTAATTTAACATTTTTAGAACCCTTTAAAACAGCATATATCAGCTTAACCAATAAAGAGTTAGAGGCTAATGACTTTCAAAAGGGAGATACAGAAGGTTTTGTAAATTATGGCTTATCTCTAAAAGGGGCTAAACTTGCTGTGATATTTATTGAACACAAACAAGAGGGCATCATTAAAATCTCATTTCGATCTAAGGGCGATTTTGATGTAAATTCGTTTGCAAGAACCCATTTTAATGGAGGTGGACACAAAAATGCCTCTGGAGGACGAAGCAATCTCAACCTTGAAGAGACCATTGCAGAATTTATCAGTATATTGTCTGAATACAAATCAGAACTTAATTCATGAGATATTCCCTGTTTTTTTTAATAATTTGTTTGTCAATTGTCAGTTGTAAACCTTCGGAAGCAAGACATCCAATATCCAATAATTCAGGTACATTTATTGATGCTTCTATAGAACGTAACAAACAATTGAATAATAGAGAATACTCTCTGATTAAGACTTTTATAGAAAATTCTGAAAAAACGTTTAAATCCACCGAATATGGATTTTGGTATGCCTACAACACAAAAATAGAAACAAATACACAAACTCCTAAGTTTGGTGACTTAGTGCAGTACTCCTATGGTCTAAAAACCTTAGAGGGGCAAGTCATTTATCCCACAAAAGAACTAGAAATACGGAGCTACTACATCGATCAACAAGAGTTGTTTTCAGGGTTGAGAGAGGGTTTAAAGCTCATGAAAGAAGGTGAGTCGATAACTTTTATATTTCCATCACAAAAAGCATACGGCTACTATGGTGATCAAAAAAATATAGGCAGTAATGTCCCACTCGTTTGTGACGTTACCTTATTAAAACTTACTAATAATTAACATATAATACAATTTAAAAACCAAATTAAAAACACAATAAAAAATCAAAAAAAATGAAATTCAAAAAAGTATTTATCCAATTATTTGTAGCAGGATTACTGATTAGCTCCACTGGATGTCAAGAACAATATCCAGATTTAGGCAATGGTTTATTTGCCGAATTTGTAACCTCTAAGGACACAATCGTTGTACAATTATTTTATAAAAAAGCTCCTTTAACGGTTTCTAATTTTGTTGGACTTGCAGAAGGCACTCATCCTCTATTGGCAGATTCTCTGAAAGGCAAACCCTACTATAATGGGACTATTTTTCACAGGGTAATTGATCAATTTATGATTCAAGGTGGGGATCCTACTGCAACTGGTTCTGGAAACCCTGGTTTCAAATTTGGAGATGAATTTGACGAGAGCCTAAAACATGATAAACCAGGAATTATATCCATGGCCAATTCTGGCCCTGCAACCAACGGCAGTCAGTTTTTTATTACAGAAAAACCAACCCCACACTTAGATAACAGACATTCTGTTTTTGGAGAAGTCGTTAAAGGCTTTGCTGTAGTCGATACAATATCTAATGTTAAGGTTGCTTCAGGATCCAATAAACCTTTGGAAGATGTGAAAATATTAAAATTAAATATTATTCGTCAAGGAATGCGTGCTAGAGGATTTGACGCTGCTGACACATGGAACACAGAATTTCCTTTGTTAGAAGAAAAACGCTTAAAAAAACTTGAAGAAGCCAAGAAGAAAGCGGAAGAAGCTAAAAAAATTGCCGATGAAAAAATGGAACTAGCTGCGCAGGAAATGGTTCCCGTACTCAACATTTTTAAGAGTCAAGCTATTCAGCAAACTTCGGGTTTACTTGTTTATAACATCGTAAAAGGCAGCGGACCAAAGCCCCGTGCTGGTGCTACTGTTAAACTGAATTATGAAGGCTATTTTACAGATGGTAAATTGTTTGGCACCAACGTTAAAACAATCGATGAGAAATGTGGAACATATGACGCCCGAAAAGAACAAAGAGGTGGATATGGCGCAATGCCAATGAAAATCGATCCAGAAGCAAAAATGATTCCAGGATTTAAAGAAGGAGTGCTTAATATGTCTGTTGGTGACAAAACATTCTTATACCTTCCTTCTCATCTTGCCTATGGAGAAAAAGGAGCCGGACCAATAAAACCAAACTCCGATTTAGTGTTTATTGTGGAAATGCTTGAAGTCGTAGAATAACATACTACCAATCAAACAAAAAAAGCAGCCAGTTGGCTGCTTTTTTTTTGTAAAATCTGCTAAATCCTTATGCTTTAGGAATATGCTTTAAAATCTCTAAAACAAAAATCCAAAATTTCTGAACAGAAGAAATTTGAACACGTTCATCAGGAGAGTGAGCTCCTTTAATATTAGGTCCAAAACTAATCATTTCCATATCTGGGTAATGTGTCCCTAAAATTCCGCATTCCAACCCCGCATGACAGGCTGCAACATGTGGTTTTTCATTATATAAGGTTTCGTATAAAGATCTCAGTACTTTCAAAATAGAGGAATCCATATCGGGTGCCCATCCAGGGTAATCTCCAGAAAGTTCTACTTCACAACCAATAAGTTCAAAGGTTGCACGTAACATCATTGCTAAATCCATTTTAGAAGATTCCACAGAAGAGCGTGTTAAACACCCTATTTTCACGTTTCCATCTTTGATCATGACACGTGCAATATTATTAGAGGTTTCTACCAATTCAGGGATCTCAGGACTCATGCGATAAACACCATTCCATGCGGCATAAATAGCACGTGTCAAACCTTCTTGAACTCCCAAGTCCATAATAACTTTTGGTGTGTCTATTTTGGTTAAAACAACGATTAAGTCGGGCTCTAATGTTTTTAGTTCTGATTGTATGGCTTCAATTTGAAGTCCCATTTCATATATAAAAGCCGCTTCTTGAACCTTATCAATGGCAACAATTGCTCTGCTTTCTCTAGGAATTGCGTTGCGTAAACTCCCACCATCAATTTCTGAAATTCGCAATCCAAAATTTTCAAAGGCATCAAACATCAAACGGTTCATGATTTTATTGGCATTTCCAAATCCTTTATGGATATCCATTCCTGAATGACCTCCTTGTAATCCTTTAACTTCAATTGAATAGCCTATTTTAGTTTCTGGTGTGGGTTCTTCGTTATAAGTTCCTGTGGCGGTTACATCAATACCCCCAGCACAGCCAACTCCAATTTCGTCATCTTCCTCAGTATCTAGATTCAAAAGAATGGCGCCATTCAACACCCCTCCTTCTAGTCCCATTGCCCCTGTCATTCCCGTTTCTTCATCAATAGTGAACAGTGCTTCAATCGCTGGATGTGGAATATCTGTACTTTCTAAAACCGCCATAATAGTTGCCACCCCAAGGCCATTATCGGCTCCGAGTGTTGTTCCTTTTGCTTTGACCCAATCCCCTTCCACAAACATCTCAATGCCTTGAGTTAAAAAATCAAAATTAGTGTCGCTATTTTTTTGATGCACCATATCTAAATGCGATTGCATGACAATTGCCTTTCGATCCTCCATCCCTGCAGTCGCTGGTTTTTTTATGATGACATTTCCTACCGCATCTTCAATGGTTTCTAGGTTTAATTTTTGTCCGAAATTTTTCATAAATGCAATCACACGCGCCTCTTTTTTTGAAGGACGAGGCACGGCATTCAAATCTGCAAACTTGTTCCAAATGGCTTTGGGTTCTAACTGACGTATGTCTTGACTCATGATATTTGTTTTTTTGTCTTACAAAGGTAAGGTTTTCATCCAGATCATAAATTAAAATTATTACTTTTGAATGATGTCAAAAACAGGAAAAATCATACTTGGGTTGAGTTTACTCCCTCAATACTTTTTTATAAAAGTGATGGCGCAATATCCTAAGTTTGTGGAAACCTATTATAGCAAGGGTATTTTTCCAATTATTTCTAAACTCTTAAACACAGCTTTTAAATGGATTCCGTTTTCGGTTGGAGATCTGTTATATATCGCCTTGATCTTTTATGTATTACGTTGGGTAATTAAAAACGTAAAACAACTTCGAACAAACCCCAAAACATGGGTTTTGGATGTTTTATCTTTTGTATCACTT
>ERZ887849.660-NODE-660-length-36104-cov-28.380260_pt1 | contig 36104 bp, 33 predicted proteins | sample MGYA00521267_ERZ887849 | MGnify/ENA primary metagenome ERZ887849 (study PRJEB32303, sample SAMEA104408601) | aquatic metagenome | biome: Brackish water; feature: Pelagic; material: water | place: Baltic Sea | collected 2014-06-06T16:11:00 | depth 2,863 m ... | reverse complement strand
AAAAGGGAGAACTCTTTAAAAATTTAGAGCTCTCCCTTTCAGTGGAGTCGGAGGGGTTCGAACCCTCGTCCAAACGACGATTTATCTAGCTTTCTACATGCTTAGTCTTTGATTGATTTTCGATTGAAGCTCGGACAAAAACACCCAAAACTTCAACTTAGATACTTAAGTCTTATGCTCACTTAGTATCGTCGAGAGCACCAGCCCGATGGTTTGGACTTCCTAATGGCGAACCTAACGGGCCGAGGCCTGCCGGAAGTACTTGTTCTACCTACTATTATTCAGTTGAATTAAGCCAATTAACATTCCGTTAATTAAGCAGCAAGCGCGTATGACGTATTGTCAATTATAATTTGTGACAAATTTTTAGAGAGGCTCACCACAACCTCTGCATGCTGACACTTGACCAATGCTATCGCTGTCAAATCCAATGTCGACCCCAAAGAACGAACTACAAAGTTAGAACTAATAACGCTTAATTTCAAAAAGGATTCACAAAGACCGTTAAAAAGATGGCGTTCCTGTTAGTCTAAACTTTTTTGGTTTAGAAGAATAGCTGCCTCTTGATTGAATAATTCTCCTAGGGTAGTCTGTAATAATGGCATCAATACCCAAGTCCATCATTTTGTGACCATCAACAACTTGATTTACGGTCCAGGCATAAATACGTATATCTTCCTTTCTTAGCTGACTGACTGACCGTCTGTTGAGTGTTCGAAAATACAATCCAACAGCACTTGGCTTGAACGAAAGCTGTTTGAGGTTTTTTTTAATGCTTTTTTTCTCACTCAGATAGACCAAACTCAGCTTAGGGTCTATTTTGTACAGCTCTTCGAGTATGTTTTTGTCAAAGCTCATGTAGCATATGCTACTGAACCCATACTCTTTTACTTCATTAAGTATTAGTGCAGCATAATCCGCTGGTAAGGGTTGAGATTTTCCATACTCTGGCTCGTCTGATTTGATTTCAAAAAAGATTCGCTTTCTTTTAATCTCAGGAACTAGCTTTACAACATCCTTGAGAAGGGGTTTGATCGTTTTTAGTTTTTGTTGTTCCGGAAAATTTTTGTGGAATTTTGATCCACAATCGAATTCCTCAATCTCAGCTTGTGACATCTTATAGATATTATATAAAGATTCGTTTTGTATATCATTGCCTTTAGGGTCTTGACAAAAATCTTTATGAAAATAAGGTTCATGTGAAATCACGAGCTGTCCATCTCCATTAACTACTACGTCCCATTCGATACCATCTACACCTCGCTTAATGGCTTCTCGAAATCCTTCAATGGTGTTTTCAGGCATTACACCACGACAACCTCGGTGTCCAACTACCATAATGGTGTTCTGTGCATACATACTCAATTGAAATAAAATTAATGTGACGGTTATAAAGCTTTTCATACGCTTGGTTTTATAAGCTACAAAAAAGGCCACACATGTGGCCTTTTAAATGGGTGATTCTTTTGGTCACTATATTTGACCCATCATTCCTTTCTTAAGCTTCCCTTGAGCAGGTTTGTTGCCTAACCAAATAGCAAACAATGCTTTTTTGAATGGTATTCCAGCTACAACGCCTTTTAATTTTCCGTTAATGATAACAGCTGTACCTTTTCCAGGATTGTACATCATAAGTATTTCATCGTTCACATTAAATGGAGCAGCAAAAAAGCTTTTGAACTTCTTGATTTGCGCAGGTGCTGCTGAGTATGGTGCGGCATTGGCAAAACCATCTTTTACAGATTCATTGAATTTGTCACGAGTAACCTTGCTTGATACAATGACAATTTTTATGGCTTGTGCCGCATCAGCGTTGATTACTTTTTTTGCATCCATAGTAGGCTTATTTAAGTAAAGTCCCGCTACATAGAGATCTAAGGTGTATTTCTCTCTCAGACCACAACCATTAAAATAAAGAGATCCTGTTTTCGTTTTTAGCTCGGGAGGAAAAGTAATTCCAGCGATTTTTCTTCCTTGAGCAGAAGCCATGCTTGTCATACACAGCATTAGTAATGAGATGAATAAAGTTTTCATGATATATTTTTAAAATTAATAAACAAGTATTTCAATGTCGAGTGATACAATTACCGTGCTAAAATAAAGAATCGAACGGTACATATCACATTTGATTTGTTATATTTAACTAAAATTATTGTGTTATGATAAAAATTCTAGCTGTTCTATTGCTTGCTATTGCAGGCTTTTATCTTGGATATAAATTATATAAATCCAATAAGGAGGAGGATGAAACCGTTTCGATGTATGCTGCAATTACGATGATTTGTGCAGTTGCTGGAGGAATTGTTTTAATCTCTTATTTATTACTTAAAGGTTCATCATGGACTGGAGAAAACAAAGTAATCATGCGGTACATACTTATTTTATGTCTAGCTGTTTCCTTTATCTATTTGGGAGGAAAATTAATTATCAGAGGACGAAGAGCAGATAACCGCTTGACTCAAATTGCTGGTTTGTCATGGGTATTGGTGACTTTACTGGCTTCTGGCTATGCACTTTCATATGTTTCTAAAATGAATGAAGGTTGGACGCAGGAGAGGCAAAAAGCTTTAATGGACAAATGTGTTGAGCAAAATGCGAGTTATGGATATGATTGCCCTTGTTTTGTGCAAGAGGTGATGAAAAAATACAAAACCAATGAGGATTATAATGCAGCCATGAAAGGCCAAGTCGAAGACCAGTTTCATGAAGCCATGGATACGCTTTGCCCTTGTGGAGTGAAATCATATTCTGAAGCAGAGGTAGAGGCAGTTGATTTTTAAAATTATAAAATGATGAAAAAAAATAAATTGAAATTGATTTTGGGTGTATGTTCGTTATCTGTAATGTTATTTTCATGTGGTCAACCCACAGAATCTATGGCTGATTTTATTAAAAGAACTTGCGATAAAGAATCTTATGACTGTGATTGTTATTCAAAAAAAGTGAAAAGTCATTTTAAAACTGAAGAGAAATTTGCAGAATGGAAAGAATTAAGTACGGATGAATATCCTGAAGAACTAATCAAGTTAAAAGGAGAATGTTCTAAAGATGAGGACTTCGATTTTTAACTAATGTTTGGCTGCCAAGTATCTTTCAGCATCTAATGCCGCCATACATCCAGTTCCTGCCGCTGTGACTGCTTGTCGATAGGTTTTGTCTGCAGCGTCTCCAGCCACAAATACACCATTAACGTTGGTATAACTCGTTCCTGGGTTTTCATATTCAATGTATCCCGTTTCATCAAGGTTCAGGTATTCCTTAAAAATATCGGTATTTGGTTTGTGACCAATCGCCACAAAAAATCCAGTACATGGAATTTCTGTTTCTTCATTGGTTTTGTTATTGATGGCTTTCACACCAGTAACGAGCTGTCCGTCTCCAAGAACTTCTTTGGTTTCAGTATTGTAAAGAATTTCAATGTTTTCAGTTTTGCGCACTCGCTCAGCCATGATTTTAGAAGCTCTAAATTCATCCTTTCTAACGAGCATGGTTACTTTGGTGCATAGCTTTGATAGATAATGCGCTTCTTCACAGGCAGAGTCTCCTGCGCCAACAATGACGGTCTCATGGCCTCTGTAAAAGAATCCATCACAAACGGCACATGCCGAAACACCACCACCGAGTTTCAAATATTTTTGTTCGCTATCCAATCCGAGATATTTTGCAGAAGCACCTGTAGATATGATAATCGTATCCGCATGAATTTCAGTTCCATCGTCTGCCCAACATTTATGTATCTCTCCAGAAAAATCCACCTTATTTATAAAACCAGGTCTTACATCTGTTTCAAAACGTAAAGCTTGTTCCTTAAGCTCAATCATCATCTCTGGGCCTGTTACACCATCCTTATATCCAGGAAAGTTCTCAACTTCATTGGTTGTAGTCAATTGACCTCCCGGCTGAAGCCCCTCATATAAAACAGGTTTCATATCTGCTCTTGCTGCATATATGGCTGCGGTATAACCAGCAGGACCTGATCCGATAATTAAACATTGAATTCTTTGAATATCGCTCATGAGATTTTTTTTACAAAAATAATTGAAAGTCTAAAATAGACCACCTAAAAATGAAAAATAGCTTAATTATTTTTTTGGTAATTTGAATTTTGCCAATCTGCCTTTATCAGCAGAAGCGTAAAGCCTCTTTTTGTGCGCTGTTAGCGTATAAAACCTTCCGTTGGCGAGCTTTGTCCAGGTTTGACCATCATTTATTGAGTAATCAATACCATTGGGCCCACAGCAATAGTAAACCCCTTTGTGTTCAATAACGCAAGACATGTATCCTTCAGGTGGTGTGGTAGGTGGGGTCCAGGTTTTTCCGCCATCGATAGTCATAAAGCAATTGGCTTGTTTTGATTTTGGAGTTTCATAGTTTCCTCCAACAACAATTCCCTCTTTTTTATTTTTCATTGCAACAGCGTAAGCTCCAGAACTTTCTCCATCGTCAAAAGATAGATTGGACGTAAACCAAGTTTTCCCCATATCATTCGTTGAGATGAATCTAGAATATTTTCCTCCGGTGACAAAATAAAAGTGTTTATCCTTGTAAATAATATTATTACCACTTGCTGAAAACCCATATTCACCATCAAGTGCTTTAAGTGTAGTAGGTGCCTTCGACCATTGAATCCCTCCTGATTTGGATATAAATACGGGTATGTTACCGTTCTTTGGATCGCCAAACATCATGCCTTTCTGGGCGTAAATAACCATGCCGTCAAAAAAGGTTTCCTCTCTATTTATGGGTATTGCAATCGACTTATTATTAATAACATAAACAAGCTTACTTGAATTATCACTCTGCATAGCGACAATCATTTTCCCATTAACGTCGATGTCTCGTAGTTCTTTTAATGGATTGTTCAGATTCATTGCTGTAGTGGTATGTCTTTTTATATCATGATCATAAATCAATCCTGTATTTGAACTCAAGTATACGTGATTTTTAAATGCAGCTATTCCCCTAGAATGTGTTTCCGAATCGGCGTAGTGATACCATTGACCATATCCATTAAAGCTAACTGCACTACTTACGAGGAAAGCGATTATTAAAGTTTTTTTCATTCGTTTCATTTAATGTATTGATGTCTTTTGGTTCTGCTTTTTTCCATCTTTTATGGGACCAAACCCATTCAGATGGATGTGCTAAAATATCCTTTTCGAGGAAATTTACATATTTTTCTGTGATTTCACCATATCCAAGTGATTTTGGATCATCACAAATCACCTTAAATTCAAGTTCATAATGGCCTCTTTTCTTCTTGTTTACGGTGTAATATATTACGGGAAGGTCAAAAGTATTGGAAATATGTTCTGTGCCAAAAACAAACCCAGTTCTTTGATTTAAAAATTTTGTCCAATACGACTTTCTTGCTTCTCCAGGAGATTGGTCTCCAAGAACGAGAAGAGCATAAGGAGTGTTTAGGGCCTCGATTTGTTTTTTGTAATTACCGGAGTGTGTAACGATCATTCCCAGACGCGCTCTGCGTTTATTGATTTTCTCGTCGAGTGATTGCTGGGACATGGACATTCCAATCCCTATGGCCTGATGGGGTAGTAGAATATCTTGAATCGTGATAAGCCATTCCCAATTATTGAAATGCCCTGAAGTCAGTATGATGCTTTGTTTTTTATCGAAATAATCCTCGACAATTTCAGTGTTTTTAATCGTAAATCTTTTTTCGAGCTCTTTTTGAGAAATGCTTAAGTTCTTGATGCCTTCAACTATAATGTCTGAAAAATGACAGTAATATTCTTTACATAGCTTTTTGATTTCTTTATCAGTCTTTTCTGGAAAGCTTCTTGTCAAATTATCAATAACTACTTTTTTCCGATACCCAATGACGTAATAAAGAATGATATAGATCAGATTACTCAATCCGTATAGGAACCATAATGGCAATAGAGATAATGGATACAAGAAGAAATAATATATAATACTTCCGATCATTTTTTATACTTGTTTTTCCAAAGAGCGTTCTGATTGTTTTCAATGTCTTTTTCCTTGGCACTGGAGCCTGCTTTGTAAAAGGAGCTCCCTTTTACTTCTTCAGGTAAAAATTCTTGTGCTGCAAAATTCCCGTCAAAGTCATGGCTGTATTTGTATTTTTCACCATACCCAAGCTCTTTCATTAATGCACTTGATGCATTTCGAATCGGTAAAGGAACGTTGAGATTCCCTGTATTCTGTACTATTGATTGTGCATTATTTATGGCCATATATGCTGCATTGCCTTTGGGACTATTGGCAAGGTAGATCGCACATTGAGAAAGAATGATTCGTGACTCGGGCCATCCTATTTTTTCAACGGCTTCGAACGTAGTGTTGGCAATAAGCAAAGCGTTCGGGTTGGCTAGACCAATATCCTCCGATGCCGAGATAATCAACCTTCGTGCAATAAATTTCGGGTCTTCTCCACCTTCAACCATTCTTGCAAGCCAATATACCGTTGCATTAACATCACTTCCTCTAATAGACTTTATGAAGGCCGATACGATATCATAATGTTGGTCGCCATCTTTGTCATATCGAGCCAATGACTGCTGCGCATTTTGCATCACTAATTCATTGGTGATCGTAATATTTTTTTCTTTTGATAGTGTACTTATAATGATTTCAAAGACATTTAATATTTTTCTGGCATCTCCTCCTGAAATAGCCAGTAAACTCTCAAGCTCTTTAAGCTCTATTTGTTTTTTGGAGAGAACGGGGTCAATTTTTATAGCTCGTTCCAATAGAAGGCATAGGTCTTCTTTCGTGTGGTCCTTTAGCGTGTAGACATGACAACGTGATAATAGGGCAGAAATCACTTCGAAAGAGGGGTTTTCTGTTGTGGCTCCAATTAATGTTACAATGCCTTTTTCCACGGCACCCAATAATGAATCTTGCTGCGATTTTGAAAACCGGTGTATTTCATCAATAAACAATATGGTTCCGCTTTCTTGGAACATACCTGCGTTTTGAACTTTTGCAATAACTTCCCGAACATCTTTGACTCCAGAAGATATCGCAGATAGGGTATGAATTGGTTTTTTAAGCTTTTCGGCTACAAGGAATGCAAGTGTTGTTTTACCTACACCTGGAGGTCCCCAAAAAATCATAGAAGGGATCACTCCAGCGTTTAAAGCAAGGCTCAAGGGTCCATTTTCTGATAGTAAATGTTGTTGGCCGATATAATCATCCAAATTTTTTGGACGCATTCTTTCAGCAAGGGGAGCGATAATGTTCATCTGAACAAATTTACTCAAAGATATTTTCCTTTTGATATTTTTTATGCTCATTTCACATATCCTGACTATTTTTGAAGCTATGTTAAATGGTAAGAGCATTGCTGTCGTGCTACCTGCATATAATGCAGCTGAAACACTTGAAAAGACTTATAATGAGATCCCTCAGGATATCGTTGATGCCGTTATTTTGGTTGATGATGCAAGTAAAGACCAGACATCCATGAAGGCCAAAGAGCTTGGAATTACTCATCTTATTCGTCATGAATTCAATAGAGGGTATGGGGGCAACCAGAAGTCTTGTTATAAAAAGGCACTTGAGCTCAATGCTGATATCATTATTATGCTGCATGCGGATTATCAGTATACGCCAAAGCTCATACACGCCATGGCCAGTATGATTGCTAATGATGTGTATCATGTAGTTATTGGGTCACGTATTCTTGGTAAGGGGGCAATACAAGGGGGTATGCCCATTTATAAATACATCGCCAATCGTTTTTTAACATTTACACAAAATATTTTAATGAATCAAAAGCTTTCGGAATATCATACAGGTTACAGGGCTTTTTCTAAGGAGGTTTTTAATCAAATCAGTATTGAGAATAATTCTGATGATTTTGTGTTCGATAATCAAATGCTTGCTCAGCTTTGCTTTAAAGGGATAACAATTGGAGAGGTCAGCTGTCCAACCAAATATTTTGATGATTCTTCATCAATTGGTTTCAAACGTTCAATTATTTATGGTCTCGGGGTAATGCATACAGCAATGCTGTATCGTTTTGCCAAATGGGGCATATACACTTCTAAAATTTTTAAATAGCTATGTCAGATGATAAAAAGATAATATTTTCAATGGTCGGGGTGACCAAGTTAACACCTCAAGGAAAGCAAATCATTAAGAACATTCACTTGTCTTTTTTCTATGGTGCCAAAATTGGAATCATTGGATTAAACGGTTCAGGTAAGTCAACTGTAATGAAGATCATTGCCGGTTTAGATCAAGCATATCAGGGAGACGTTGTTTTCTCTCCTGGGTATTCTGTAGGTTATTTACCTCAAGAGCCTGAACTTGATCTTGAGAAGACAGTCAAAGAAATGGTAATGGAAGGCTGCCAAGAAACGGTAGACGTTCTAAAAGAGTATGAAGAGATCAACAATTCTTTTATGGATGAAGCGGTCTTGAATGACCCTGATAAAATGGAAAAGCTCATCGCTCGTCAAGGGGAAGTTTCAGATAAAATTGATGCTTTAGACGCTTGGGAACTTGATAATAAATTAGATCGAGCAATGGATGCGCTCAGGTGTCCCCCGAATGATCAAAAAATCGGAACGTTATCAGGAGGAGAAAAAAGAAGGGTTGCACTTTGTCGTTTGTTATTAAAAAATCCAGATGTATTGCTTTTGGATGAGCCCACCAACCACCTTGATGCAGAATCAATCGACTGGTTAGAGCAGCACTTACAACAATACAAAGGAACGGTTATCGCTGTAACGCATGACAGGTACTTCTTGGACAATGTTGCGGGTTGGATTTTAGAGTTGGATAGAGGAGAGGGTATTCCTTGGAAAGGGAACTACACTTCATGGCTTGAACAAAAAGGTAATAGATTGAAAGAGGAGGAAAAAACCGAGTCTAAGCGTCAGAAGGTTTTGGCTAGAGAACTCGAATGGGTACGAATGAATCCAAAAGCGAGACAGGCCAAGAATAAGGCCCGTATTCAAAATTATGAAAAGATGCTTTCTGAAGATACCAAGCAGAAGGAGGCAACGTTGGAAATTCCTATTCCAAATGGTCCTCGTCTAGGGACAAATGTGATTGATGCGCAATCGGTTGCAAAGTCTTTTGGAGAGAAATTACTTTATGACAATCTGAATTTCAAGCTTCCTCCAGCAGGAATTGTTGGTATTATTGGACCAAATGGTGCAGGTAAAACCACTATTTTTAAAATGATAATGGATGAATTGAGTCCTGATGCTGGAGAGTTTCAGGTTGGTGAAACGGTAAAGCTTGGATATGTGGATCAAACACATAAAGATATTCAGGCAGAAAAATCTGTTTTTGATGTCGTGTCAAATGGCTTAGAATATGTAGAGGTGGGAAATCAGAAAATCAATTCAAGAGCTTACCTCTCTAAGTTCAATTTTAATGGATCTGATCAAAATAAGAAAGTAGGTGTTTTATCGGGAGGAGAAAGAAATCGCTTGCACTTGGCAATGACTCTGAAGATTGAGGCCAATGTGCTTCTCCTTGATGAGCCAACCAATGACATTGATGTAAATACGCTTAGAGCGTTGGAGGAAGGAATACAAAACTTTGCGGGGTGTGCCGTTGTGATATCTCACGACAGATGGTTTTTAGATCGTATATGTACGCATATTTTGGCATTTGAAGGAGATTCTGAAGTGTATTGGTTTGAAGGAACCTATTCAGATTATGAAGAAAACCGTAAGAAGAGGTTGGGTGATTCAGGTCCTAAACGTATTAAGTATAGGAAAATAGTTTAATCACAAATTCGGCCTTTGTGCTCGCCATTTTTAAAGTGAGCATCCAAAGCTTCTAGTTCTTGGACAAGTTCTTGACTCGGCGCAGTATTTTGAAGTTGGCGAAGATCTGGTTGACCTGCATCTACCCAAGCAGTATACCAAATGGACCCAATGGCTATGATGGCCTTTTTCATTCTGCGTTCAACCATATCATTCATTTTTTGGTGATATAAATCACAAAATTCTTTAGAGTAAGCCTTTACGGTGACATTTCCGCGTCGCTCATAACTGTATTTTCGATCTGAAGGTATCTCATTGGTTGTTTCGATTTCCATCGAAAGGACAGAGTCAAGAGCCATGTGGGACCCCCTAACGGCCTCCCAGGCATGACCTAGCACATCTTTTACGTAGGTTGACTTACCAACGAAGTAATCATAGGTGTCAGCATTGATCTCTACGAGTCGACTTTCCCAGAGTCCATGTATTCCTTTTTGATTGGTCATTTGACCATTGTAGTTTTCCGTGGTGTGAAGGGGTACGTGAGCGTCTCCTATATAATGACCAATATCTGCTGAATACTTGAGTATGAGATCTAGATTTTTGCGTTCAAAAGCGCGTTGTAGCTTATACTTGACTCTCTGAATGTGCCAAGGAACAATACCATAAGCCATTAATGTGTCCTCTGAGAATTTTTCTACTGCATCATTCCATTTCTTGGGCATTACCTCATATGGATCTTCACCCTTATGATAAAAATGATCAAGATCGATGTAGTGACAAGGCGCTTCACCATCCATGGCGTATCTCCTTTTGTCTGGATCTACAGCGTGTTCAGTAATATATTCTACGTGCTCCTTATAAAACCCAAACATTTCACTGGGAAGCGTAAATATGGCCAATCTATTGATTTTTTTATGTCCATAAAAACCCCAACTTACCTTTTCAGGAACTCGATTAAGACCAGAGCTTACAAGTATTGCTGATAAAAGTAAAATGATTTTCATTTTATAATTTAATTAATTTTCCGTCTTTCAATATAGGGATAACACTCGTCTTATTCGGAGTAAGACAATACTTTATGTCTTCATTAAGGTTTAGGTTCTTCAGTCGTCTTCTGTGAGAGCTTGACTTTAAGTAGCCCATGTAATTGTCTTTTGCCGACAAATACAGGTATTTTGCTGCAATTGAAGAATCTTCTACAGAGGTGAAGTCACCGGTGTTGATTAAAGCATCTGAAATAGCTCCTGCACAAATGGTATCTTCCAAATTAAATTTGTCTTGCCAACCCGAGCAAAGACATAAAGTGTTTTTGTTTTGCTTGATGAGCCATTCCGTTAATGCATCTAAGTTGGCTAAGGCTCCAATAACTAAAGTATCTGCGTCTTTGGCTACAGCTATAGATTTTGTTCCATTGGTTGTCGTTAATACAACATCTTTTCCTTTAAGCTCATCTTTCATGTATGAGTAGGGGGAGTTTCCAAAGTCAAACCCTTCCACAATCTGTCCTTTACGTTCTGCACCGACCAAGTATCCCTTTTTCTTATACTCTAGAGCGTCTTCTAATGTTGGAACGGGTATGATTGACTTGATTCCATATTCAAAGGCTACACAAATGGCTGTTGTAGCTCTTAAAACATCAATCACAACCACAATTTCAAATTCATCTTTGAAGTAATTATATTCCCCTGGGGTATAACAAACTTCTACACGCTTTCTTTTTTCTTCCATAATTACGATTGATAAAAATAAGCATATGATTGAATATTTGATAGGATAAATGAATATTCCCTGAATTGATTTATTCCAATTCAAAATAGGGTTGTAAAAAAAAAGAGGGCCGAGGCCCTCCTTTGTAAACTACTTTAACTCAAAGTGTCTTTAGAATCTCCATCCTATTCTAAAACCTAGATTTGCACCACCAAGCGATAGCGAACTCATAGATCCAGACGATTCTGTCGTAACATCAGTTGTTGTTCCACCTGCGGTAATTGAAGCACTTCCTCCGCCATCAGTGTAGCTATCCCAACCTAATCCCATTTCTAGACCGATATAGATGTTATCGAACATATAATAGTCAACTCCTGCACCTAATCCAAAACCTAAAGTGGATCCTGATGATTTCACGGCCGCAGTCATATCGTTCATGTAATCTGTTCCGTCAGAATTTGTCCAATCTTCTGTCATTGACATTCCTCCAAAGGAAATTCCAGCTGCAAAAAATGGAGACAACTTATCCGTACCTGATAGGTGATATTCTGCTCCCAGACCTAAAGACCAGCCCATTGAACCCATATCAATGGTTCCTGTACCTGATCCGCCTGCCTCGTATACATTCATTGTTTCTGATGCTGAAGACATTCCTAGAGTAACTCTTGCTGCGATATTGTCGTTTATAAAGTAACGCATTCTTAGATTCGGCGCATTCCAGCTAACACCGTTGGTGTTATCATAATTAATCATTCCTTCTAATGAGTAGTTTGAATCATCACTTGAAGGTTTTTGAGCCAATAATGTACCAGACATTACTACAGCCCCTAATAAAATAGCTAACTTTTTCATAAAATATAAATTTAGAATTCTGTCTAATGTACAGTCGAGAGTGCTATAATAAACAAGTCGTTTATTGAGTTATAAAAAGAAAAATGTTGATAACCTACTTAAAGTAGTAGTTTAAATAAAGGCTTTGATATCCTCTTTAATACGTTCTGCAAGTGCATTAGCAGATTCCATGGATTTGCTTTCTGAGTAGATTCTTATAATTGGCTCGGTATTGCTTTTACGCATATGCACCCATTCTTTTCCAATGTAAATTTTTACGCCATCAGTAGTGTCTACCTCTTCATTTTTGTATTTATCGGCTACTTTATCCAAAAGCTGGTCAACATTAATTTCTGGTGTAAGCTGGATTTTGTTTTTTGAAATGCGATAGGTTGGATAAGAATCTCTTAATGAAGATGCGCTCATTTTTTGATGAGCCATATGACTTAAGAATAAAGCAATGCCTACTAGAGCATCTCTACCATAGTGCAACTCAGGATAAATAACACCGCCATTTCCTTCTCCGCCTATAACTGCATTGGTTTTTTTCATTAGGTTTACTACATTCACTTCTCCTACTGCAGAGGCAGAATAAACCTGTCCCTTTGCTTCAGTTACATCTCTTAATGCTCTTGTTGAAGACAAATTTGAAACGGTTGCTCCAGGAGTGTGTTTAAGTACGTAATCTGAAACCGCTACAAGAGTATATTCTTCACCAAACATAGAGCCGTCTTCACAAACCATCGCCAATCGGTCAACATCAGGATCTACAGTAAAACCAATATCAGCACCTACCTCCTTTATCTTTGCAGAAAGATCTGTAAGATGCTCAGGTAGTGGTTCTGGATTATGTGGAAATTGTCCCGTTGGTTCACAATATAATTTGGTGATCTGTTGTACACCCAAAGCTTTAAGTAAGGCAGGAACGAAAATCCCTCCCGTCGAATTGACCGCGTCAACAACAACATGAAAATCGGCGCTTCTTATCGCATCAGTATCTACCAAAGGAAGGTTTAATACGGATTCAATATGTTTCTGTAGGTACGTATCATCATTGGTATGGCTTCCAAGTTCATCAACCTCAGCGAACTCAAAATTTCCACTTTCTGCCATTTCCAATAAATCAGCTCCTTCTTGAGCTGAAATGAATTCTCCTTTCTCATTGAGCAACTTCAGTGCGTTCCATTGTTTTGGATTGTGACTTGCTGTGAGGATAATTCCCCCATGTGCGTTTTCCATTGGAACGGCAACTTCCACAGTTGGAGTGGTTGAAAGGTTCAAATTAACGATATCAATACCAAGTCCGATTAAAGTTGAACAAACCAAATCGGAAACCATTTGTCCTGAAGGTCTTGCATCACGACCAATAACAACTTTAAGTCGTTGATTGGGATGTTGTGATTTGAGCCATGTACCGTAAGCTGCAGCAAATTTAACAGTATCAATAGGAGTAAGGCCTTCATTGATCGCACCACCAATGGTTCCTCTAATTCCTGAAATGGATTTAATGAGTGTCATTTTAAAGATCTTTGAAGTTGAATCATTTTTAGCAAACTCACCGCACATTCTATTCCTTTATTTCCATGTTTTCCACCAGCACGATCAATGGATTGTTGCATGTTGTTGTCAGTAAGTACACAAAAAGAAATTGGGGTATTGTAATTTAGCATAACAGTCATGATGCCTTGGGTTGCTCCACTGCAGACATAATCAAAATGTTTGGTCTCTCCTTGAATGACAGTGCCGATTGTGATTACTCCATCAAGTTTTTGTGACTCCAAAAGAGTTTGTGCTCCAATAGGGAGTTCAAAAGCGCCCGGTACCGATTCGATACTCATGTTTTTTTCAGAAACTCCGTTTTCTTTAAAGGTATCAATTGCACCCTTCATTAGCTTGTTGGTAATGGCTTCGTTCCATTCAGAAACAACAATGCCGATTTTGTAATCGGCACCATTTGATAGATTCTTTTTGTCGTATTTCGACAGATTCTTAATGGATGTGGCCATTAATTAATTTTTTTGTTCTCGCTTCTGGCTTTGTATTTATTCATGTTCTTTTGCTTTGCTTCCAACGAATTTGGATAATGAAAAGCAATTTCTTCATAATATGCGGTTGCCTCTGCATTTTTCTTAAGCTTTTCAGAATTAAGCCCGGCCTTAAATAAATACATTGGACTTGTGAAGTTGTTTTCATTTATTTTTGAAGCTTCGTCATATAACTCTATCGCTTCAGCATATTTCTTCATTTCGGATTTGCAGTCTCCTTGAAGTCCAACAATCATAGCTGACATATAGGTGTCTTCAACTGAGATGTCTTCCAGTAAAACCAAAGCTTGTTTATATTTTCCATTTCTCATGTATTGAGTCGCAAGAATATACTTACTTATTTCTCCACCAATTTTACCATCGTATTTTTTTACGGCACCTTGCAACTGCTTAATAGGATCTTTAGGTGCTTTCGTTGTATCGTTAGGGTCTTGATCTTTTAAAATGTAATTTAAAGACTCATAATAGGCATCCTTTGATTTTTCATTGTCAGGCTTCCAGATAAATTGTCTGTACCCTAAAAAAACAACTACTCCAATGAGAATAGCAGATAATGATATGGAAGCTATTTTGAAAAATTTATTGTTTTTAAATTTTTCTTTTATGTCGTCGAAAGAAAAGTTGTCAGTCATGAGCTAAAATTTGATTGCAAAAGTAGTATTTTTTTTGCTAATATCTGTTATCCCTAATATAAGAATCAGTATGTGACATTAATATAGGTCGTATCAAATGGAAGTGTTATTTCTGAAAGTATACCCGTATTGTTCGTTCCGTATACTGAATACAATATAGAATAGGGTTCGTTTCCATTATTAATACAATAAATCGTAGTGTCGAGTTCTCCAAAAAATTGTTGCTCAGTTGATGGACAACATTCTATACAGTTTTGTAATCCAAGCTGTTTGGTGTAAGTAAAAACATCTGTAGGTAAAGGGCTATTGTTTAGTAAATTTATACCAATCCAACCTTTTGCATGGGTTGAGTAATTTCTTACGTTGTCTTGTTCCAATGACAAAGAAGAAAAATAGATATCTTTATTTATTGTAAAGTACCCTTCCTTTTCAATTTTAATAACATATCGCTCTATTTGTTCTCGTGGGAAGGTGAAATCATACTTACCGTCCGCTGCCAATAAGACTGAGTCTTGTAGGGTAAGACTAGAAGAACCAATAGGTACTTTATAAAGCTTTAACCAAGTGTCAGCCAATGGAGTATTAAAGGTCAAATCAGTAATCTCTCCTTTTAAAGTGAAATTACCAGCACCTTTTTTACATGAAAGTAAAGTCAGTGATGCTAAGATGATAAACAAATAGGTTTTCATGTTAACCGATTATTAAGCTTTTCCTACTTTTCGGAACAAACAAATAATCTCCAGGCTCTATTTGCTTGCCGTCCTCTTTAACGAACTTAAAGTTATTGATTCCATATTGCACGTATCCGAGGTCAGTAAAAAAAGGAATCATTTCTCTTCTGTTTTCAGTGGATATTTCAATTTGAACGATCGGTTGATATTGCTTTAGAACCTCCTTCAGCTCCTGGAAAACAATCCATTCAAATCCTTCAATATCACATTTAATATAGTCAATTTTACTCAGGTTTTTGAGTAGCGAATTTGGATTTACGATCTGAACTTGTTGTGTTGGGTGCTCTGACTTCTCGTCTGATTTAGAAATGTAGGGGAGTCCTGTGCGAATCATTCCATTAGATTTTGGTAGAATCATTGTAACTTCTCCAGCATCCTTTCCAAGAGCAACATTATGTATTTCAATATTTTTTCTTGAACTAAGGAAATGTTTTAGAATAGAATAATATTGAGGTAATGGTTCTATACAAATCACTTTGCCATTTGGTGATAGGCGTGAAAAAGTTTTACTGAAATAACCTAAATTTGCTCCAATATCAATTACGACATCTCCATCCTGAATTAATTCCTTTACCATGTAATGGTATTTAAAACTCTTGTTTTTTCTTAAAAGCTTTAGGTCGTAAAGGACATAAAAAAATCTATGAAGATTTCTCAGGTAAATGCTTTCAGGTAATATTTTGAATAAAATTTTCTTGATCAGTTTCATCAACTACGAAAGTATTAATTTTTTAAGTTTCAGTTCTATGTTGAAGATTGAAATCTTCTTTTTTCTTACTTGTGTTCTATTTGCTACTTTTAAGGCATGAAAAAATACCTCACTTTGTTGTTGATCATTCCTTTTATATCGTTTGGTCAGTTGAAACTTTCTGAAATTATGCAAGGGGATGATTTTGTTGGGCATTTACCTAAAGACATTAAATGGGATGTCTCGGGTAGAAAGGTGTGCTACGATCAAAAGGTCGACGGTGAATTTGTGACGTTCTGCTATGATTACAAATCCAAATCAATCGATTCCTTGGTAGAGGATTTAATTGTTTTTGATCGTGATCAATCCTTATTTAATCGTCAATTTCAAATTATAGATAATGAGTTGAGCTATTGGGATAAAACCAAAAACACGAAGCATGTTCTGTTTTCATCGGAGCAGCGTTTGAGCAACCTTCAAAGAGGAGTAGGTAAAAATCACATCTATTTTCAAATGGGGAAAAATTTATTTGAGTGGTGTTTGGAAGAAAATACTCAACTGAAACAGATTACGAATTTCACGAATAAAATAATACCCAAAACACAAAATAAACAGGGGCATTTATTTGAGCAGCAAAAAGAGCTTTTTGAATATTTTTCTAAAAATGATTCTAAGAAGACCGATAGTAAGAAAGGATTAAAATCTATTTATACAGGTGATGGAGATGTGGTTTCCTTAAAGGTTCATCCAAAAGGGCAATTTGTATTACTCAAAAAACACTTAAGTGTTGATCAAAAACAAACATCATTTATGTCATTCGTAAATGCAGACGGTTATACAGAAACCAAAACGGCTAGACCAAAAGTCTCGCAAAATGAACCCAGTCAATATTTTGGGGTTTTTTCTCGATCAAATGACACACTTATTTGGGTTGACTTTTCAGGTCTTTCAGACCTAGACAAGAAGCCTTCGTATATCAGTGTTTCGGATAGTGTAAATGAATCAGTAGAGCGAAACTTATTTATGAATAACGCTTTGTTTTTAAGTAGTGAAAATGCTGCAATTTTAGATGTTCGCTCAGCTGATAATAAGGACAGATGGATTGTGCTATTAGATCTTGAGAGTGGAGAGGCAACAGAACTTATCCATGAGCATGATGAAGCATGGATCGGTGGACCAGGAATCTCTTCCTGGAATATGGTTCCGAGTTATCTTTCATGGATGAAAGATGATGAGTCCTTTTTGTTTCAGTCTGAAAGATCGGGTTTTTCTCACCTCTATTCATATGATATTCCTTCGGGAGCTATTGACACATTAACCTCTGGAAGATTTGAAATTAGGTCCGTAACAAAGTCAATCAAAGAAAATAAGCTTTTTATTGCTTGTAATCGTTCTCATCCTGGCGACCGAAACCTTTTTATATTGAACTTAAATACGAAAGATTTGATGCCTGTTTTAGAAAATGAAGGCGCATATGAGGTGTCTATTTCTCCAAGTGAATCAGTTATGGCTTATCGTTATTCTAGCAGTAACAGGCCTTGGGAGTTATATGTGAGCAAATTAAAACCGGGAGCAGAGCCTTTTCAAATTACGTCATCGACTACAAAAGAGTTTGATAAGTATAATTGGATGAAGCCTGAATTTATTGATTTTGAGGCTGATGATGGAACAACTGTTTATGCAAGGGTATATGAGCCGAATACTGATCGTAAAAATGGAGCCGCCGTATTTTTTGTGCATGGTGCTGGATATTTACAGAATGCACATCATTTCTGGAGCGGATATTTTCGAGAATACATGTTTCACCATTTGTTAGTTGAAAAAGGATACACGGTTTTAGACTTAGATTATAGGGCAAGTGATGGTTATGGAAGAGATTACAGAACCGCCATATATCGTCATATGGGCGGTAGAGATTTGGAGGATTATATTGACGCCAAAAAATTCATGGTTGAAAATTACGAGCTTGATTCAACTCGAATTGGTATATATGGAGGTTCTTATGGTGGTTTTATCACTTTAATGGCATTGTTGACAAAGCCTAATGAATTTGCTTGTGGAGCAGCTCTGCGTTCGGTTACTGATTGGTCGCATTATAACCACGAATACACGAGTAATATATTAAATTACCCAGAAACCGATTCGCTAGCTTATCGAAGAAGCTCGCCTATATATTTCGCTGAAAACTTGACTAAACCATTGCTTATGCTCCATGGAATGGAGGACAACAATGTACAGTTTCAAGATGTTGTACGTTTAAGTCAACGGTTCATTGAGTTAGGTAAAGAAGACTGGGAACTGGCTGTTTTTCCTATTGAGGCGCATGGCTTTAAAGAAGCGAGTTCATGGACAGATGAATATAGGAGAATCCTAGAGTTGTTTGAAAAACATTTGAAATAAACATGAAGGTAGAACTTAGAAGGCTTAATAGTAAGGAGGAAATGTTGGCATGTCATCATGTGATATTAGAGATGTATCCCTCACTAGATATTATGGATTATAGGAGACAACTTGAAGAAATGCTTCCCCATAACTATTTTCAGATAGGTGCATTTGACGGAGATGAATGCGTAGGAATGAGTGGGGCTTGGATTGGGAATAAATTGTGGTGTGGAAAGTATCTAGAGGTAGATCATATTATTGTCAGCTCAGAATGTCGATCAAAGGGGGTAGGGGAATTATTACTGAAATTTCTGAAAGCAATAGCGCAAGAAGAAAATTGTGCTTCTTTGGGACTTGATTCGTTTACACATAATCACCAATCGCATAAATTCTTTTTTAACAACGGGTTTGAGATAAAGGGGTACCATTTTGTACAAGTTTTAGAGCCATCGAAATTTAAATAGCTAATCAAGGATTTGAAGGTTGGCGAATCTTAGTAATATGGTTTTGCTTCCGTGATGAGGAAAGAAAATGGTCGCTTTTTGATCTGCTCCAGAACCTTCCATGTGAGTAACTTTTCCTTTGCCAAAGGTCTGGTGCTCAACATTAAAACCCACCTTAATGTTCTTGTCATCTGTATTCGTCTTTTGATTTCTTGAAACATCTTTTAATGACCGAAGGTTGGGATTACTGCTAATTTTATTCAGTCCTCCAGAGCGTGTGCCTTCAAAACCTTTCATAGATAGTCCACGCCCTAAGGATTTGGACTTTGAGGAGAATTCTATGTATTTGGAATCTATTTCATCGATAAATCGGCTTGGTTCACAGCTAATGGACTGACCCCACAAGAATCTCGAAACGGCATATGATAAGGTGCATGATTCCATGGCGCGGGTAATGGCAACATAAAACAACCTTCGCTCTTCCTCTAGGTCAGTCCTTGAATGCAAGGACATTTGAGAGGGAAACAAGTTTTCTTCCATTCCAACGAGGTATACATTTTGGAATTCTAAACCTTTGCTCGAATGAATTGTCATTAAAGAAATATGGTTGATTTCTTCAGATTTGTCTTGATCGGCATCAGTCAATAAGGCGACTTCAAGCATGAAATCTGCAAGTGTATTCGGGTTTTCTTCATCTGAGGAATTTGAAAATTCTTGAATACCGGACAAAAGCTCTTCTACATTCTGAAATCGTTCTACTTCCTCAGGTCCCTTATCCTTTGCATCCATAAGCTCTTTCATGATTCCTGATGAACGGGCAATACGTTCTGCTAATGAAAAGGCGTCTTTACTATTGATTTCAGACTGAAAGCTCTTGATCATGGTTGCAAATTCTGCAATTCGACTTTTGGTACCATTGTTAATGTCGACAGGATGTTTTTGGAAGTCACAGATGACTTCCCACATACTTGTTGAGTAGCTATTTGCAGCAATGATTAGCTTTTCAATACTCGTTTTCCCAATCGCCCTTTTCGGATAGTTAATGACCCGCTTTAAAGCTTCTTCATCGTTTGGGTTGGCTGATAAACGAAAATAGGCGAGTAGATCCTTAATTTCTTTTCTCTGGTAAAAGGACAGTCCACCATATACCTTATATGGAATATTGAGCTTTCTTAATGCCTCTTCAAAAGATCGAGACTGTCTATTTGTTCGATATAAAATGGCGAAATCATTGTAAGATGAATTCTTTTCAGATTGTTTCTCCTTAATCATTGATGAAACGGTACGGCCTTCTTCATTGTCTGTTGGAGTTCGGATTACCTTTATTTTAGTCCCAACTTGATTGTCTGTCCATACGCTTTTATGGATCTGATCTTTATTATTTTTAATAATACTATTTGCAGCCTCGACAATGTTTTTTGTACTTCTGTAATTTTGTTCAAGTTTGTATAAGATGAAATCCGGATAATCTTTTCTGAAATTGAGAATATTCTCAATATTTGCTCCTCTGAATGAATAAATACTTTGAGCATCGTCACCAACGACACAAATGTTTTCATATGCTGCAGCAAGTTTTTTGATGATTAAGTATTGTGCATAGTTGGTGTCCTGGTACTCATCTACAAGAATATATTTGAATTTGTGTTGGTAGTAATGTAGTACCTCCGGAAAATCTCTTAATAAAACATTGGTGTAGTATAGCAAGTCGTCAAAGTCCATTGCTCCAGACTTTTGACATCTATTCATGTAGCTTGTATAAATCCTTCCCATTTCAGGACGTCTAGATTGTTTGTCTTCAAGTATGATTTCAGGATTTTGACAATACGCCTCGGGTGATATTAGGTTGTTTTTCGCTGTAGATATTCTACCAAAAACGTTACTTGGCTTGTATGTTTTGTCATCAAGTTTAAAGCCTTTGATAATATCTTTGAGGACACTTTTTGAATCTTGTGTGTCATAAATAGTGAAATTATTTGGGAAGCCTATACGGTCTGCGTTAAATCGAAGAATCTTCGAGAAAACAGAGTGAAAGGTTCCCATCGTAATATTTTTAGCTTCTTGTCCACCAATAATAGAACCAATTCTCTCTGTCATTTCACGAGCAGCTTTATTGGTGAATGTCAAAGCCAAAATATTAAAAGGGTCAATCTCCTTTTCAATCATGTACGCAATGCGATATGTCAATACCCTGGTCTTACCAGATCCTGCTCCGGCAATAACCATAGTAGCTCCGTACAAATGTTCGGCAGCTTTTCTTTGACTCTCATTTAATTCATCCAAAAAATGCATGGGACTATTTTTAACAAAACTAGTCATTCAACAATTCAATTAAAAGCTGAAATTATGTCAATTAAAATAATTTTTAAACAATTATAATGACTTGGAATAAAACAGAACCATTACTTTTGTAATAATGAAAAAAATTAAAATATTTCACAACAATCGTTGTTCAAAAAGCAGGCAAGCCTTGGCTTTGGTCAAATCTTTGACAAATGAAGTTGAGGTTGTTGATTATATGAATAACACCGTTTCAAAAGATGTGCTTGCGCAAGTCCTTAAAGATCTTGAAATGAGTCCGTCAGAGTTGTTGAGGAAAGGCGAAAGTGATTATAAACAACACGTAAAGGGTAGAGATTTAAGTGATGATCAAATTATTGATTTAATGCTTTCTTATCCGAAATTAATTGAGCGACCCATTGTTATGAATAACGGAAAGGCCATAGTCGCAAGACCTCCAGAATTGGTAAATGACTTTGTTGGGAAGTCATCCTAAAACATGCATTGGTCTATTTTCTTTTAGATGAAAACCATTCGAATTATAAAAAAAAGGAGCTTATTGATTTTTTTTGGTCATTCACTCATTATTTAAATTATCTTTGATTTATTCCGTTATGAAGTTAGACAATATATATCTTAAGGCAGGTACGCCATTTTCAAAATCAATCAATAGTTGGTCTGAAGAAAACGCCAATAAAGTGAATCAAGTCACTGAGCGTTATGACTTGCATATTGAATCGTTTGACAGTCTTCTTATCGTAAGTGAAAACCAGTCCATATCTAAAGAGAATTGGAATTTAAAATCTCTTTTTGATAAGAATCAAAAGCCATGTTATCGTATTGATATTAATGGAACCCTGAATGTCGCCATTGCGAATATAGAATTATGGCTTGAATCCAATAAGTCAAAAAACCTTCTTATCGTGGGTAAAGATGAGATCGTTAAAAACAAGAACTTAAATCGTTTTCTCGAAAAACTCACTATAGTTAAGCTCTAAGTTCAGCTCCCAATTCCTTTTTTAATCGAATTCTTATTTTCTCCATAATGGGGTCAATTTGAGCGTCCTGAAGAGTTTCCTGTGGATGCTGAAATACAAATGAAACAGCGTAAGACTTTTTGTTTTCCGGAAGATTCTTTCCTTCGTATACATCAAATAGATTTATTCTTTTTAAAAGATTTTTTTCTGTGTCTAAAGCTATTTTTTCAATGGAATTATAATTCACAGCTTTATCTAGAATGAGAGAAAAATCCCGCTTTACAAAAAAGGTTTTAGGTAGTTCTTCAAATACGGTTGTTTTGTGTTTTCTGTTCTTCATGGCGAGATCTACGTTCAGGATACCAGCATACACACTTCCTTTAAAGCCAATTTCTTTTTTTACCTCATTTGATATTTCTCCATATTCAATAATTGGTTGCTTTTTTAAATTGAGATGTTGAAAAGTATTGAAATAGACAGAATCATCTCCCTTCTTTTCCTTGAGATTCAGGCCAAGTTTGTTTCCAAGTGTTTGACAAATGGATTTGAGCTCAAAAAAATCAACTGCTTTGCTGTCATTTCTCCAGGATTCAGGTTTCTGATTTCCTGTAATGACAAAGGCCAATTGTCTTGTTTCATGGAATCCTTTTTCAGACTTCTCATATACTTTCCCAAACTCAAAAAACTTCAAATCGGACTGTTGTCGATTTTGATTGTATTTGATGTTTTCAAGAAGGCCAGGCAACATGCTTCTTCGCATGGATGACAATTCAGAGCTTAAAGGATTAAGGACAGATACTTTTGATCGGCCTAATTTTTCATCAAGCTTGTCGCCAAATAAATCCTTGCTTAAAGAGTTATTAATAACCTCATTAAATCCATTAGAAACGAGCCATTCAGATAAGGTCCTGTGAATTTCGTTTGAGTTTTCAAATACTTTGTTTTCAAATGATATATGCCATTTCTTTGGAATAGGAACTTGGTTAAAACCATATATCCTTAGAACTTCTTCCATAATATCTTCGCTACGATATACATCTCTACGATATGAAGGAACGATGAGCTGTAGGTTTTCCTCGTTTAACTTTTGACATTTAAAATCTAAATTTTCTAAAATATTTATGATTTCTTCAGCCTCAATATTGATTCCTAGTCTTCTGTTTAAAGAATTGATGTTCAAATCTATTTTAACCTCTTCAGTATTTCTTGAGTCAATTATTTTGGGACTCATTGAAAGTTCTCCTCCAGTAAGCTCTAATATCAAGCTGATGGCTCTGTTCATTGCTTTTTTAGTCAATGATGGATCAACACCTCTCTCAAATCTAAAACTTGCATCAGTTTGAAGGCTGTGTGATTTTGATGTTTTTCTAACTGATGTTGAATCAAATATGGCGGATTCCAAGAAGATGGCCTTGCTTTCGTTGGAAATGCCGGAAGAAATCCCTCCATAAACGCCAGCAATGCAAAGGTTTTCTTTTCCATTTGTGATCATGAGTTCTTCACCATTGAGTTTTCTTTCCGTACCGTCCAGTGTTGTGAATAAATCTCCCTTAGTACTTTTCGTCACTAATATTTTATCACCAATTTTGTCCAAGTCGAAAGCGTGGAGAGGAGTACCGAATTCAAACATGACATAATTTGTAATGTCTACTATATTATTAATGGGTTCTATGTCTATTGATAAAAGTGCTGTTTGAAGCCAATCAGGAGAAGGTTCAATCTTAATGTTTTGTAGGGTTGCCCCCATATAAGTTGGACACAAAGTAGGTTCTTCTACTTCTATAGAAAACTTCACATTGTCTTTTATACTTGGAATATCCATATGTGGAAGCAGGAGTTGCTTATTCTCTTTATTGTGATAATTCAAATATGCCTTAATGTCTCTTGCTACTCCAAAATGCCCCATGGCATCACATCGATTTGGTGTTAACCCGATCTCAAGCTGATAATCACAACTAAGATTGAAATAAGTAGAAGCCTTAGTGCCTACTTCTGCTTTTTCATCAATAACCATAATTCCCTCGTGCGAATCACCTAGACCGATTTCATCCTCTGCGCAAATCATTCCAAATGACGACTTTCCTCTTATTTTTGCTTTTTTTATTTGGAATGGTTTGTCTGGTTCCGGATACAACATGCTGCCAACTGTAGCTACAATGACTTTTAGTCCTGATTTCACATTGTCCGCGCCACATACGATTTGTAAAACTTCAGTTCCTATGTCTACCTGCGTGACTTTTAAACGGTCCGCGTCTTCATGTTTAACGCAATCCGTTACTTTTCCTATTACGAGGCCCTCTAATCCTCCAGGTATTTTGTCAATTCTTTTGACACCTTCAACCTCTAAACCGGTATCTGTCAATACTTTTGCAAGTTCAGTTACAGATAAATCAAAATCTATGTAGTTTTTAAGCCAATTGTAAGATACCTTCATGTAAATTTAATTTCTCTGCGAATTTATTAATAATGAAGCAATCTAATACCTAATGATTATAGAATATTCACCTCTCGCTCTAAAGTAACGTTGAATTTAGCTTTTACATCTTCAATAATTAGCGTTGAAAGATTAAGAATTTCATCCCCCTTAGAATCGTTGTAATTTACCAGAACTAGTGCCTGAAGTTTATGAACTCCATATCTATTGTCATATGTACGTCCTTTCCATCCTGCTTTTTCTATAAGCCATCCAGCTGCAAGCTTTACTTTGTTTTGAGGTGCAGGATAATTTGGTATATCTGTATAATTACTTTGAATTTCGTTTAGAAGCTCTTTTGATACGATTGGGTTTTTAAAAAAACTACCCGCATTTCCAATTTGTTTTGGGTCAGGAAGTTTAGATTGTCTTATTTTAATTACCGCATCACTGACGTCTTTTATGCTTGGATGGTCAATATTCATTTGTTTGAGCTCATTTTCAATGGCCCCATAGCTTGTTTTTAAGGTATGCGTCTTTGTCAACTTGAACGCCACTTTGCAAATAATATATTGTCCTTTTAATTCATTCTTAAAAACACTTTCTCGGTAACCAAATTTACATTCTTGGGCATTGAACCGGTGCATTTTCTTACCCTTAATATGATACGCGTCGAGGTATTCAAAAACATCCTTAATTTCAACACCATAAGCACCTATGTTCTGCATTGGACTTGCGCCCACATTGCCCGGGATAAGGCTCAAGTTTTCTACTCCTCCAAGATTATGATCAATGCATTTCATTACAAACTGATGCCAAACTTCTCCAGCTCCAGATTCTACTATGGCAAAATGATTGTTTTCTTCAATAATTTGAAAACCGTTAATTTCATTTTTAATGACTAAACCATCAAAGTCTTTTGTCAATAAGACGTTGCTACCGCCACCTAAAATGAAAAGAGAATCGTCTTTATATTGATCCAATATAACTTTAATGTCATTTTCATCTCGAATAATAGAAAATAATTTGGCTGAAGCTTCGATGCCAAAAGTGTTCATGGTTTTTAAAGAGATGTTATTATCTATCATGGTTCAAAAATAAGTTCATTCTTTAAAGTAATTATGTCAAAAAAAAAAACATACTAACATTGGTGATTTAATTATAGTTAATTGCTTGTTAAAACTTACAAAAAAACTATTGTACCTCATAAGTGTTACTATTTTTGTACGAATCGTTTTTTCTTATAAATATTTATATGACACGTTTATTATCTCTCATAACCATTAATTTTTTATTTATTTCTTTAGCGACAGCGCAGTTTCATCCTAGTGAAGTTAGCACCTCATTCAAGTTTAAAGAAGTCATCGATAAAGTATCACGCTACTATGTTGATGAAACGGATTCGGAAGCTTTAACAGAAACTGCAATCGTGGCCTTACTTGAGGAATTAGATCCGCATTCAACATATATACCAGCCGATGAATTACAAGCGGCTCAAACAACAATAAATGGAAGCTTTGTTGGTGTAGGCATTCGTTTTCAAATCATGAAAGACACACTTAATGTTGTTGCAACCATTTCGGGTGGGCCAGCAGAAAAATTAGGGATTCTTCCGGGTGATAAAATAGTAAGTGTTGATGGCAATAGTATCGCGGGCATAGGTCTCAAAAATAGTGATGTACGAGAAAAGCTAATGGGAGAACTTGGATCAAAAGTAAAAGTAGAAGTTAAACGCAAAAGGGTAAATAAGAAGCTGACTTTTAATATCACAAGAGACAAAATCCCTGTATTTTCTGTCGATTCTCGATATATGATTGATGATGAAATTGGCTATATTAAACTCAATAGTTTTTCGAGAACTACACTTTATGAAGTAAGAAATGCGATTCGAGACTTAAAAGGTCAAGGCATGAAAAGTCTTATTTTTGATTTACAAGGAAATGGAGGGGGGCTCCTTGATGCTGCACACAAATTGGCAGATGAGTTTTTATCAGATGAAAAGCTCATTGTTTACTCAGAGGGTAAGGCACAACCTCGTAATAACTTAAGAGCGGGGATAAGAGGTAATTTTGAAAAAGGAAAACTCATCATATTAACGGACGAATACTCTGCTAGTGCAAGTGAAATACTTTCAGGTGCTATTCAAGATTGGGATAGAGGTTTGGTGGTAGGAAGAAGGACCTTTGGAAAAGGATTGGTTCAACGACCCATGGGGTTAAGTGATGGTTCTGAAATAAGATTGACCATAGCGAGGTATTTCACACCAACTGGTCGTTTTATCCAAAAGCCATACGATGATGTGGAGTCTTACAGAAAAGACATTTCAGAACGTTATTTGAATGGTGAGTTTGTAAGTGCGGATTCAATTAAAATGCCGGATTCACTTAAATTCAAAACTTTGGTGAAAAACAGAACGGTCTTCGGGGGAGGTGGAATAATGCCAGATTTCTTTGTTCCTTTAGATACAACAGGATCTTCTGATTATTTTTCGGAATTAATCCGAGGTGGGTTTTTAAATACTTTTTCTTATGAATACACCAATAACAATAGAAAAAAATTATTGAACAAATACCCAGATTTTTCAGATTTCAACACATCGTTTGATTGTGGTGCGATTCAAGATTGGGACGGAGATGAACCTTTTATGGATTCATTTTTTAAATATGTGGAGGAGCAAGATTCGACATTAAAATATTCTGAAGAGGATTTTAACGAAAGTGGTGAATTTATTAAACTTCGATTGAAAGCGTTTTTAGCACGAAACTTATGGGATACCAGCGAGTTTTATCAAGTTTACAATTCAACAAATGAAATTTTAGTTCGCGCAATAGATATTTTAAAAAGCGAGGAGTATAATAAAATTGATTTAGATAATTAATGGGAAGACGCGTAGTAATTACAGGGCTTGGAGCTTTAACGCCTATAGGTGAAGATGTAACATCTTTTTGGGACAATTTAAAAAAGGGCACAAGTGGTGCAGCTCAAATAACGAAGTTTGACACAGATAAATTCAAAGCCAAATTTGCTTGTGAACTCAAGTCTTATGATCCCACATTGTTTTTCGATAGAAAGGAAGTCCGAAAGTATGATTTGTTTAGTCAATACGCTTTGGTGTCGGTAGAGGAGGCTGTAAAAGACGCATCAATTAATTTTGAAAATTTAAACAAAACAAGGGCTGGTGTTATCTGGGGTTCAGGGAATGGAGGTATTCAAACTTTTCAGGATCAAATGATGGAATTCTGTTCTGGAGACGGAACACCTCGTTTTACCCCTTATTTTATACCAAGAATCCTTGTTGATATTGCCTCGGGAATCATATCAATCAAGTACGGATTACAGGGAGTCAATTTCTGTCCCGTTTCAGCATGTGCTACATCTAACACAGCTTTGATTGAAGCTTTCAATTACATCAAATGGGATAAGGCGGATTTAATTATTAGTGGAGGGTCAGAAGCTGCTATTAATGAATCTGCAATTGGAGGATTTTCTTCGGCAAGAGCTTTATCTACAAACAATGACGACCCAAAAGGAGCATCAAAGCCCTTTGATGTTGATCGAGATGGGTTTGTAATGGGAGAAGGAGCTGGAGCCCTCATTATTGAAGAATACGAGCATGCAAAAAAAAGAGGCGCAAAAATTTATGCTGAAATTGTTGGAGGAGGAATGGCAGCAGATGCTTATCATCTCACTGGAACGCACCCTGAAGGAGATGGTGCTGTTTTGGGAATGGAAGAGGCGATGAGAGAAGCAGGTATAAATTCAACTGATATTGATTACATAAATATGCATGCAACCTCGACTCCTTTAGGTGATAAATCAGAATTGATTGCGGCTAGGCGTGTTTTCGGTGAAAACTCAGATGTCTCTATTTCAGCAACAAAATCCATGACAGGACATCTTTTAGGAGCAGCAGGAGCCATTGAAGCAATAGCTTGTGTGAAATCAGTGCAACATGATTTTGTCCCACCGACTATAAATACCAAGAATATTGAACCTGATTTTGCAAGTATGTTCGATTTCCCTTTAGGTAAAGGCAAGCATAAAACCATTCAATATGCGATGAGTAACACCTTTGGTTTCGGTGGTCATATTGCCTCTTTAATCATCAAAAAGATACAAGAATAGAAATGTATTTTATCAAGAGACCTCGAGTTATTATTTACAATGTCGTACTTGTCTTGTGTTTTGTTGCTTCTGTAACATTTAGCTCCATTGCCCAATCATATACTGTTTCAGGAAATGTTATTTCCTCGGAAGATAATGCTCAAATCGAATTTGCAACGGTCAAGCTATTAAATGTTCAAGACTCTTCTTTATACAGGGCAATGTATGCCGACTCTAGTGGAGCATTCCTATTTGAGGAAATTGATTGCAATAAATCTTTTGTTTTAAAAGTTGCTCATATAGGATATGAATCATTGTATAAAAACTCTAAATCTTCGGTCAATTGTGAGCGTATAAAATTTGGAGCACTGAAGTTAAAAATAGACGGAACTTTAAATTTAGAGGAAGTAAAGGTTCAGGCCCAAATTGATGTACTAAAAGCGGGTATAGATAAGAAAGTTTATAATGTGGGCGAGGATATTTCAGTTAAAGGCGGTACAGCGAATGATGTGTTGAACAGATTGCCCTCTGTTGAAGTGGATGAAGACGGAGGAGTTACTTTAAGAGGTGATGGGTCTGTGATCATACTGATTAACGGAAGGCCAAGCTCTCTAAGTGGTGGTAATGGTAAAACCTTATTAGATGCTTTACCCGCAGGATCTATAGAAAGAGTTGAAATCGTCACCAATCCCTCGGCACGTTATGACCCTGATGGCACTTCTGGCATCATCAATATTGTTCTAAAGAAGAATAAGCTTAAGGGCTTTAATGGGTCATTGTCTTCGAATATTGGTTCTGGAGATCTCAAAAATGGAAACATATATGAAGGAAATGTCTCTTTGAATTATAGAAATGATAAGATCAATGTATTTGCGAGTTATAATGGTCGAAGCTATAGAGGTTACAGGAATAAGTTCTCTGATATTTATGAATCTTTTTCTGATGGCACAGTACAACACTTAGATCAAAATCGTATTGGAACAGATCTCAACATTTCTCAATCCATTAGAACGGGATTGGACTTGACTTTATCTCAAAATCACAAATTGGGAATTTATTCAAGTCTTAGCCTTGGTGAAAGGGAAAGAACAGGTGATTTATGGAATTCAATATATGATCAGGATGGTATGCGTTCAGCTTTGTGGAATCGAACGAGCTACGACCCTAAGTCGAGAATGAATATAGACTTCGGACTTAATTACGAATGGGTGTTTTCAGATGAAAAAGGCAAGCTGCAATTTAATTTTAATCAGTCTGTCGGAGATGAGGACATCGAAGGCTTTTATTCTGAATATTATTTCACTCCAGATTCGATTGCGAATGGAAGTGATTCTTTGTCCCAACGCTTGAATAATATCGAGTCAAATGATATCAATTCAGCTCAGCTTGATTTTGAATATGTTTTTCCTTCAATCAACGCAAGAATTGAAGCAGGAGCAAAGAGTATCATACGTTATCAGTCTGTTAATACTTTTTCTGAATCTTATGACCATGTGATCGAAAGTTATTTGGAAGACACGATTGCCAATTTTAATTATCAATATGATGAGCGCATTTTTAGTTTGTATGGTATTTTCGGACAGCAAATAAATAAATTTAAGTATCAGGCGGGCTTAAGGGTAGAAAAGGCATATCAGATTCCGGATTTGATTTCAGACACATTAAGAATAGAAAACGATTATTTTAATTTCTTCCCATCGGCACATTTAAAATATTCCATTAATGACAAAAATGAGCTTGGCTTAAGTTATAGCCGAAGGATTTCAAGAGCAAGAGCTGGTCAGCTTAATCCATTTACAAATTATGCCGATCCATTTAATTTAAGACGAGGAAACCCTTATTTGCAGCCCGAATACATTCACTCATTCGATTTGGCATATATTTTTGAAAGTAAGTTATTTTCAATATCTACCAGTATATATTACCGCAGAAGCAAGGGGGTTATAAGTAGAATTAAAGAATTTTATGACAACAATACCAGCGCTGTTACTTATCAAAATTTAAATAATACCAATGCTTTAGGTACAGAATGGGTTTTTATGTTTAAGCCTTATAGTTTTTGGAGAACGACGGCTAGCTTTAATGGCAATATGGTTGAGTATTTTACGGATATACAAGGCCTAAATAACACGACCGGTTATTATTTGAAAGCTAAAATTAACTCTACAGTGGAATTTTGGAAAAAAACGGGAAGCTTCCAGATGAGCTACGGATACAATGGTCCTCGTATTACTGTTCAAGGTGTAGTGCAGAGAAAGGGAACTTTAGATATGGCATTTGAGAAAAAGTTGTTGGATGGAGACTTGTCTTTGGGTTTGCGTGTATCTGATTTATTAAACCAACAAGCTTTCTACATGGATTTAATCCGAGAAAACATAAATCAAGTAGCAAATTACAAATGGATGTCTCGAAGAGTATTCGTTACCGCCAGATATAAGTTCGGTAAAGTTGAACTCAAAAGCAGTAAAATTAAAGGGGTAGGTTCCTCGGCTGATTAAGACAGTATTGATTTAGCTAAATCTTGAATTCTTTTAAATTCTGATAGTAAATTTGGGTCATTAATAGATGTCGAATATTTCTTGCTTGATTCCAACAATTTAAAGGTTGATAAGACATCTAGTTCTTTATTAGAAGCTACGGATTTGGCAAGAGAAGTATCTATATCTGATAGGGCTTCACTCCAGAATAAAAGATTTTGAATCAGCTGACTTATACCTACTTCAATGTTTTTTGCAGTAAGAAATTTAGAAAGGTTTTTTTTGATTTGACTTTTATTGGCCTCATAGCAAACAAACTTATCAAAAAGATGTGAACCTTTAATGGGAGCCAAATCACATACAGTAAAATCGTTTTCAACTTGTTCAAAATGGTTTATTGCATCGAATAATTGCTTGTTTTTTTTCAGTTTTGCGTATAGTATTTTGGGCACAACGGGGTTCTGAAAAATAAAGTTTCTAAGATTGAATAATTGACTCTCATAGGCATCAAGAGGAGTGTCGAATTGATTGATGTTTAAAAGTATTTCAGCTGTTTTTTTATCCATTCTTATTCTTTCTCATTCTAATGTTGAGCATTTCAACAACTAGGGCATAAGCAAGAGCAAAATAGATATACCCTTTTGGGAACTCTTGTCCAAACCCTTCTGCAATAAGAAGAACTCCAACAGCAACTAGGAAGCTAAGAGCGATCATTTTAATGGTAGGGTTCGATGATATAAATTGACTGATTTGTCGGGAAAAAAGCATCATGATGACCATAGATATAATGATGGCAATTACGATAATAGCCATAGGGTTTTTTCCTGTTTGTTCATGAATACCATTGGTCATTCCAACGGCAGATATAATTGAATCAAAACTGAATATTAGATCGATTAAAACGATTTGAGTGATGATCTGGGTTAAGGTACTTTTACCTTTCTTGCTTTCTTCAGGATTATGATTAATACTATTGTGCATTTCTGAGACACTCTTATAGATTAGAAAAAGTCCTCCTAAAATAAGAATCAAACTTTGTCCACTAATGTCACTATCTAAAACCGAAAAAAAGGGGGTGGTCAATGTCATTAGTAATGAAATGAGGGATAGAAGAAGAAGTCTAAAAACCAAGGCAATAGAAAGTCCGAGATTTCGAGCCATTCGTTTTTTACTCTCTTCGAGCTTATCCGTTACAATACTGATAAAAATGATGTTGTCTATGCCAAGAACGATTTCAAGTATCGACAGTATAAAGAGATATATCCAACCTTCCCAAATGCTAAATACTTCAAAAAAATCAGTCATTATTTAGGTATTTAAATAGTCTGTTCAAAGCTAATGGATTTTCTATTCTATCTGTTTTAAAAATTAATATTTGATGCTGGTCACTGTTTAAAAATTGAGAAACAGCATTCTCATAATCTTTTAACTTTTCAATTTCAACTGTTGAAAATCCAAAGCCCTCAGCAATTTCTTTCACATCAGCTTGATGATGTGCTTCAAAGTAGTTCTCGAGCTGTTCAGAATTTTTAGCTCCATCAATGATTCTAAATATGCTTCCGCCGTAATTATTGATGATAATAATCTTTAAATTTTTAGGAAATGGTCTTACCCACATGGAATTACTGTCATATATGAAAGATACATCACCAGATATAAAAACATGTTGTTTATGGGGCACAGCAATCGCAGAACCAACAGCGGTGCTCATGGACCCGTCAATTCCACTTGTCCCTCTATTTGCATAATAGGATACGGATTTTATGGGGTCAAAAAGCTGCATATATCTTACGACTGAGCTGTTTGCTAAATGTAAAATGGTATCATTCTTTAGGTATTCATTTAAAAGATAAAAAGCTTGTATATCTGTTGCAGAATTTTCAGTGCTAAAAAACTGAGGTATGCGATCTTTGGCCTTAATATCAATGGTTTTCCATTTCGCTTCAAAATTAATCGTGTTCCTGATTGGATTACTATTGTTTATTTGACTAAAAAAGTCAATCGGATTCGTTTTTAAATGAGTTTCAAGGCAATGAAATAAATCTATTCCAATATTTGAATGGTTAATGGCAATATGATGCTCAGGAGGGTTCTGAATAAAAAAAGCTTTGATTTTTTTCGATACAATTGCATCTCCAATAGTAATAAGGATTTCAGGAATAAAAGCTTTGTTCTGTTCATTAGGAATAGAATTAAGTGTTCGGTCAATACAGTTGACATACCCAGTATCACATAACCCTGAAGTATTTTCGTTTAATACCAGGACGTTTGTGTTTTTATTGAATTGAACAAGCTCGTTATTCAGCTCAGAACCTCCTGAGTTTTGACCACAAAGAACGATCGTTTTTTTACCATTAATGATTTTTATAAGTTCTCTAATAGGCCCAGAATGATTAACAGAAATGTTGTTTTCTTTGGTTATAAAACCATCGTCTACAATTGAAGTCTCGTATAAAGGCTCTTCGAGATGAATATTAAAATGTACGGGGCCTTTCGGTTCTTGATAAAGCGATTCCATTTTAGAATTACAATTCTCGATTGATGTATTCGGTAAAATATTCACATCTTCAAAAGATTCAAATGTTTTTACATGCTTTCCAAAGATTTCATCCTGCATAATGGTTTGTCCATGGCCTTTGTTTATTAAGTTTTTCGGACGGTCTGCAGATATTACCAATAGAGGTATTTTTCGATAATAGGCCTCAGTGATAGAAGGAAAGTAATTCACTACCGCAGACCCTGATGTACAGCAAACGGCGACAGCTTCGTTTAACACCTGTGCGATTCCTAAGGCATAAAATCCAGCAACTCTTTCATCATGTATGATATGCGTTTTAAAAAAGGGGTCATTATCAAACGCTATGGCAAATGGTGCATTCCTGGAGCCTGGCGAAAATACGATATGACGAATCCCATGCGATTTACATTGCTTCACGATTTGTTGCACGATGGATTTATTACTCGTCTTCATGTTCACAAAACTAAAGTTTTTCTATAACGCTCATAAGGGTTTTACTTTTTGATTCTGTTTCTTCCCATTCATTTTCGGCTGTAGAGTCTTCAGTGTATCCTCCACCAACATATAGGAAAGCAGAATCCTTAAATATTTGGCAGCATCGTAAATTTACAAATAGCTGTGTAGTCTCATTACTAGTAATCCCAATAAAGCCAGTATATAAATCTCTAGAGTATCCGAGCTCATGACTTTCAATTTGATTAATGAGGGCAATGGATTCTGTTTTTGGGAGACCCGACACTGCAGGTGTTGGATGTAAGTTGCGGGCAATACTCAGAACGTTATGATTCTTGAGGTCAAAAGAGAAATCAGTTCTTAAATGAATCAAATTGCCAGCTTCACTATCGTATGGCCCTTGATTTTCTAGATTTTGGATTCCGCTTAGTTTAAGCGTTTCTGTGATGTATTCGCTTACCAAATTTTGTTCGTCATATTCTTTTTGTGTCCATGGAGATATCGCTTTTTTTTCTTTAGTTCCTGCCAAAGCCATGGTGAAGCCAGAACCTTTAAATGATTGCAACAATGTTTCAGGAGTCGCACCAATCCAAGTCCCTTCTGCTTCAGATGATATCAGATAAATGAATGCTTTTGGGTAGTTTTCACATAGGGTGTCAAATAGCTGAAGCGTTTTTTTTGAATCAAACTGAGTTTTTTTTATTCTAGAAAAAACGAATTTATTGAATGACTGGTCACGCAAAAACTCAATGATTCGGTTTCCATATAATAAGTAGGTTTCTTTTGAAATTACTTTTGGCTCGTCTTTAGAAAAATGTATTTGAAAAGTGCTTTCATAATCAGATTGATTAGGACTGAAGACGTATTGTTTATTCTTATTGAAATTACTGAATATAAAACCCTCCGTATGGTTTTCATCTTCACGAATCAGATTAAATTTTCCGACTCTTTTTTCAATGGAATCATTGGGTAATCGATATGCTAAAAAGTCTGACATTCTCTTTTTAAATGTCCACAATCATTACAGTTAATCTTCCCGTGCAAATTAGTTTTTCAGAGTCTTCTTGATGAATATCGACTTGCCACAAATGTGTTCGTTTTCCAGCATGGATGATTTTGCCTTTGGCAATAACATTCCCAGAACGAATACCTCCCACATGGTTTGCATTAATTTCGATACCTACAGGGTGCTGTTTTGTGATGTCTAGCAAAAGGGTAGAACCCATAGATCCAATACTTTCTATAAGTGCAGCACTTGCTCCTCCGTGCAAAAGCCCCATAGGTTGATGCGTTCGTTGATCTACTGGCATTCTGGATACGACATAATCATCTCCGAGCTCAATGCATTCGATACCCAATTGTTCCATTAGGGTATTTTTATTCATAGAATTGATTAAATCGAGAGGAACCTGTTTTAATTTTTTCATAACGATTTAACAAATATAGTTCTTTACTTGTTTTGAATCCCTTCTAAATGTTTGATTTATAATGGAAAATATAGATTATTTCACAAGAGCCAAAAAAAAAGTTTGTCAGTTTTGAAAGTATTGCTACTTTTGGCGCGGAGAATTGGCAGAGTGGTCGATTGCGGTAGTCTTGAAAACTATTGTACCGAGAGGTACCGGGGGTTCGAATCCCTCATTCTCCGCCAGAAAAAGGAGTCTTGCATAGCAAGGCTCCTTTTTTTTGTTTAAGGAAATGGGATGAGAACTC
>ERZ887849.652-NODE-652-length-36467-cov-40.975640_pt1 | contig 36467 bp, 27 predicted proteins | sample MGYA00521267_ERZ887849 | MGnify/ENA primary metagenome ERZ887849 (study PRJEB32303, sample SAMEA104408601) | aquatic metagenome | biome: Brackish water; feature: Pelagic; material: water | place: Baltic Sea | collected 2014-06-06T16:11:00 | depth 2,863 m ... | reverse complement strand
AGCGGTGGCGTCGATCCGATTTTTGCGAAATGGGAGACCGGCATGAAGGAGCCCAATGTTCGAGGCCTCCTTGCCGGCCGCACCCTCCTCTACCCGCCTGATGGAGACATTGAGGCGGCCACGGCGCGCGCAGCGCAGATTGTTAGACCTCACCACTAACCCTCAGAAAGGTGTCACCCCTCATGAACAAACCCCTCGGTGTTGCCGTGCTTGGACTTGGCTGGATGGGACAGGTGCACTCTCGCGCCATGCTCCGGATGCCCTCGCTATTCCCCAACCGCTCCTTCGACCCGAAACTCGTGGTCTGTGCAGACACCGAAGAGGAACGTCGCACCCGCGCGGTTAACGACTTTGGTTTTGAGCGTGCCGTTGCAGACTGGCGCGAGGCTGTCGAAGCCGATGACGTCGATGTGGTGTGGGTGACAGCACCCAACATGCTCCACGTCCCGATGATTGAAGCAGCAGCTGCAGCCGGCAAAGCAGTCTTTAGTGAGAAACCCATTGGTGGCAAGCCCGAGCAGACCGTTGCCGCCTACAACGCGGCTCAAGCCGCTGGTGTTCGCACCGCGGTGGGATACAACTACCTGTGGGCTCCCCTGGTGCTCCACGCGAAGGAACTGATTTCCTCGGGTGCTCTCGGTGAGATCACCCACTACCGTGGCCGATTCCTCTCCATGTATGGAAGCGACGAGATGGGCCTTTTGACTTGGCGCTTCATTCTGGATCAGGCCGGCTATGGCGCGACCAGTGACATCCTCAGCCACTCCATCTCCCTGGCACAGTTCTTGGTGGGAGACATCACCGAGGTGGTGGGTATGAAGAACACCACCATCCCCCAGCGCCCACTTCCCACCGGAGCCGCCAGCCACTATGGGCGCGGCAAGCCTGAGGACCCCAAGGGTGATGTGGAGAACGAGGACTTTGCCTCGATGCTCTGCTGGTTCAAGAACGGTGCCACCGGAACGTTCGAGTCCAGTCGCACCATGGTGGGACCCGAGAGCCAGAACGCGTTCGAGGTCTATGGCACCAAGGGCTCACTCGCCTGGAACCTGGAGAAGATGAATGAGCTCCAGTACTACAAACTGACCGAGGACCCCAGCTCCGGATACACCACCATCTATGGTGGTGACCGGTTCCCCTTCCACGGAGCGTTCGCACCAGGTCAGGCCAACTCGATTGGGTTGGAAGACTTGATGGCCATTGAGGACTACTCCTTCCTGGAGGCCATCGCCACAGGTGGGGACTTCTCACCGAGCTTCCGCGAGGCCGTCAACGTGGTGAGCGTCCAGCTAGCATTGATTAACTCGTGGGAGTCCCGCTCCTTCGAGCCCGTCGTTGACCTGTCAGGAGAGTAAAAGCCATGACGAAGACCATCCGACTCACCGTCGCTGAAGCGATTGTTCGTTATTTGATCGCCCAGCGCACCGTCATTGAGGGACAGAATGCGCCCTTGTTTCCCGGCGTCTATGGGATCTTTGGCCACGGCAACGTCACCAGCCTGGGTCACTCACTGGAGATGCACCGCGAGGAGCTTCCGGTCTGGCGCGGACAAAACGAACAGGGCATGGCCTTGGCCGCTGCCGCGTTTGCCAAGGCAACGAGGCGTCAACAGATCATGGTCGCCACCTCCTCCATTGGGCCCGGAGCAACGAACATGGTGACCGCCGCAGGCGTTGCCATGTCCAACCGTCTTCCCGTGCTCTTTATTTCGGGCGACACCTTTGTCTCACGCCTGCCAGACCCGGTACTGCAGCAGGTTGAGCACTTCGGTATGCCCTCCATCACCGTCAATGACGCGTTCCAGCCCGTCACCCGTTATTGGGACCGCATCACCCACCCTGCTCAGATTCTGAGCTCACTGCCGCAGGCAGTGGCGGTGATGTTGGATGCCGGTGACTGTGGTCCAGCATTTATTGGATTGCCGCAGGACGTCGCGGCGGAAGCCTATGACTACCCTGAGTCATTCTTTGAGACAAGCCTCCGACAGATGCCTCGCCCTCGCCCTGATACCCACCAGTTGGCAGAGGCTGTTGCCCTTCTCAAGAGCGCCACGAAGCCGGTCATCATTGCCGGTGGTGGAGTCCACTACTCCCAGGCCGAGGAGGAGCTTGCCGCTTTTGCCGCTCGTCACCAGATTCCTGTGGTGGAGACGGTCGCCGGTAAGTCCTCTCTCCTGGCTGATCACCCCAGCTATGCAGGACCGCTGGGTGTCACCGGCGCTGCGGCCGCCAACGCTGTGGTGAGTCAGGCAGATGTTGTGGTGGCAGTGGGAACTCGACTCGAGGACTTCACCACAGGATCCTGGACACTTTTTGGCGAAGCTACCCAGTTCATTGGTATCAATGCCGCACGCTTTGATGCGATGAAGCACCGTGCACTTCCAGTGGTGGCTGATGCCAGAGAGACCTTGACGGAGCTCACCACTGCACTCGGGGAGTGGTCCTCACCGGCATCGTGGATGACCGAAGTCGCCACCCACAGAGCGGACCTCGACACTTTTGTCAGCTCACGCACTGCTGATGATGGCGTGTGGCCACCGAGTTATGCGCAGTTGGTGGGGCTTGTCAACGAACAAGCCACCCCCGAGGACTATGTCCTCACGGCCGCGGGCGGTCTTCCCGGTGAGCTCAACATCAACTGGATGAGCAAGGGTGTCGCCACCTTTGACTGCGAGTACGGCTTCAGCTGCATGGGTTATGAGATCTCCGGCGCCTGGGGAGCAGCTATGGCGAGGCCCAGCGGTGAAGTCTTCTCCCTGGTGGGTGATGGCTCGTATCTGATGATGAACTCGGACATTTACGCGTCGGTGCTCTCCGGCCACAAGATGATCCTGGTCGTCTGTGACAACGAGGGTTACGCCGTCATTGAGCGACTTCAAACCAGCAAGGGTGGAGCCCCCTACAACAACATGCTCTCGGACTCCAATGGCACCGGAACGGATGCCCGTGTAGATTTCCGTGCGCACGCCGCCTCGATGGGTGCGCTCACCTTTGAAGTGGAGAGCCTCACCGAGTTTGCCGATGCTCTCCAGAGTGCTCGCGAGGCTGAGCGCACAGTCGTCATTGTGACGAAGGTGCGGGCGAAGGACTTTACCGAAGGTGGTGCTTTCTGGCAGGTCGGTATCCCTGAGGTGTCAGAGCGTCCCAGTGTTCTGGAGGCGCGAGCCGCGATGGATGAGGGACTTGCCGCGCAGCGACAAGGTATCTAGCGCTACTTGTTGACGACGGTGAACTCGAGAGAGTACAAATCCGTCCGATAAATGTGCTCACCGTGCTCAATCGCTCGACCCATGGAGTCATAGGCGGTTCTCTCCATGGTGAGAGCCGCGGCACCTGACTCAATATCGAGCTCACTGGCTTCCGCCTGGGTGACTTTGCGGGCACTGATGCGCTGCTTGCCCACCTGGGGAACAAAGCCTCGCTCGCGGAGGATTTGATACAAACCTTTGGCGTCGAGCTCATCTTTGGTGAGTGTGCCAATCGAGTGGGGAATCCAGTTGTGCAGCACGGCCATGGGAACTTTGTCGGCATAGCGAATACGAATTGCCTCGGTGACCAGTGTGCCGGTGGGAACTCCGAGGCTCTGGGCCACGTGTGCATTAGCGGGGTTGTTGCCAAAGGACACCACGGTGGTTTCCGCCTTCGAGCCACCTCGTTGGATGTCGTCATAGAGCGAGGTGAGCTCCATTCCCCTAGTCACCTGCCCGTGCACCACCTGGGAGCCGATTCCTCGACGCCGGACAATGAGTCCGTCGTCGACCAGAGTTTGGATCGCGCGACGAATAGTCGGCCGGGACAGAGCTAAACGCTCCGCAAGAGAGACCTCGTTCTCAATGCGTGAGCCGGGAGGCAAGGTTCCCTGACGAATAGCGAGCTCGAACTTCTTCGCAACCTGGTGATAGAGCGGTGTTGTTCCGGAGCGATCCAAATCAGCAAAGAGGGACTGAGGAAGGAGAACTTCTGTCTTGCGCACCATCACACCTAACAAATCACGACGTTTGACAATATGTTATGACAAAGTCACGCCATAAAAGGGGAAGGAAGGCGCGTGTAGGTGGCCGGCATGGCCCGGCCTCTATGTTCTACGCCCCAGAATTGGGGATAATTCCCGGGCGTCACGCCTAGGGAATCCAAGACCCGCTGAGTTCTGGGGCCAAGCTCCTTCTGCCTACAGCTTCGCCCGCTCATATTGCCCCGGCCAGTGAACATCTGCTCCTAGTTCTCTGGCGCCCTCGGTAGGAATCGAACCTACGACCAAGAGATTAGAAGGCTCTTGCTCTATCCACTGAGCTACGAGGGCAGTTTGGGCTAGTAAAGCCGTTGATAAGTCTACAAGCCCATTTTAGTTGCCACAGTCTGAGCGCCCAGGAAAGAACAATCCTTTGCAATATCTCAGAAGCAGTCGCTGGTTTGGATGCGGAAGTGTGGCGTCCTCTGCCGTAAAGTAGAACTGGCTGCAGAACACGAGGGATGGCAAATCAATGGCGCTTAGCACGACCCAGGTACCTGTGATTCCAGCAAAAGATGAATTAGCCGACGCAGTTGTCGAGATGGTTCAGGACTGGGTGCTTAAAGCGTCGCAGCAAAAGAACTCAAAAGCAGCAAATCGTCTCTCTGGCCTTTTGCAGGACCCTAACGGACTGGATTTCGCAGTCGGATTTGTTGATGGGGTAATTAGACCCGAGAGCCTTAAAGTCGCAGCCAACAACCTCTATCGCCTGAGAAAAATCACGCCAAAGTTCTTGCCTTGGATCCTGAGGCTCCTTGTTTCGGTTGGCGCTCATCTTGCCAGACCATTTCCCTCGATAGTCATTCCAATTGCTCGAGTAGTGCTCCGCTCGTTCGTCTCACACCTAGTTATAGATGCAAGCCCTGCGAAACTAAAAAAGAGCATTCGGAATCTTGCTTCCAGTGGCTCTACGTTGAACATCAACCTTCTGGGCGAGGCAGTGCTTGGCAAGAAGGAGGCCGATCGCAGGCTTCACAAGATTATGGAGGTCTTGTCTAGGTCCGACGTTGAGTATGTATCGGTGAAGGTCTCGGCGATTGTTGCGCCACACTCGCCCTGGTCCTTCGATGAAACAGTTTTAGATGTGGTTGAGAGGCTTACTCCGCTGTATAGAATCGCGATCGAATCAGACAATCCAAAGTTTATTAACTTGGACATGGAGGAATATCACGACCTAGATATGACCATTGCGGTGTTCAAGGGGATATTGTCTCAGCCGGAATTCCAGTCACTTTCTGCAGGCATTGTGCTTCAGGCATATCTGCCTGATGCGCTTCGAGCCATGATAGACATTCAACAGTTTGCTGCGAGCCGAGTGCTTTCCGGTGGCGCACCAGTTAAGGTTCGGGTCGTCAAGGGTGCCAACCTTCCAATGGAAAAAGTGGATGCCGAAACACACGGCTGGCCTCTTGCCACCGTGGAGTCAAAGGCTGCAGCCGACGCCAACTACAAAAGAGTTTTGAACTATGCGCTTACCGAAGACCGAGTCCAAAATGTTCGAGTGGGCGTTGCAGGCCACAACCTCTTTGATCTTGCATTTGCCTGGCTTTTGGCTTCGCAGCGAGGCGCTCAAGTCGGCATGGATTTCGAGATGCTGCTTGGTATGGCTGAAACACAGGCCAATGTTGTCAAAGAAACCGTTGGCAGCCTTGTTCTATACACTCCGATTGTTCATCCGCAAGAATTTGATGTTGCCATCGCATACCTAATTAGGAGACTTGAAGAAGGCGCATCCAAGGAGAATTTCCTATCGAGTGCATTTCAATTGACAAACCCTGATGTCTTCAAGATTGAACGCGAGCGTTTCCAGGTCTCTCTGACAATGCTGGATAAAGACATCCCGATTCCAAACCGCCTGCAAGATCGACATAATGATTTGGCCTTCGCACCGGCAGATGGATTTTCCAATGCTCCAGATACTGATCCATCCCTTGCCGGCAACCGAAGCTGGGCCTATCAAATCATGGCCCAAGCACAAACACGTGAGCTTGGGATTGAAGCTGTTGCAAACCAGACTGTTGATCAAGAGCAGGTACTTGAAGATCTGATTTCCCAAACGGCCGCGAGTGGGAAGCACTGGGGCCAGGTTCCAGCTCGTGAACGAGCCAAAAAGCTGCACCAGGTTGGAGTAGCCATTGAGGCCAACCGGAGCAAGCTGATAGAAGTCGCGATGTCTGAGGCTGGAAAGACATTGGACCAGGCCGATGTCGAAATCTCTGAAGCCATCGACTTCGCTCACTACTACGCTGAGCGCGCGGTTGATCTAGAAAAAATAGACGGAGCAACTCCTGTTCCTTACGCCCTTACCGTTGTAACTCCTCCGTGGAATTTCCCAATTGCCATTCCAGCAGGAGGCGCATTGGCTGCTCTAGCGGCAGGTTCGGCAGTGATATTTAAGCCTGCGGGTGCGGCTGCAAGGTGCGGTGCGGTGCTCGGCGAGATAATCGCAGATGTTTTCGATGGCGATGTTTTCGCTCCTATTCAAATCAGCGAATCAGGTCTGGGCGAGAAGCTGCTTGCACATAGCAGCGTTGACCAAGTAATCCTTACCGGCGGCTACGAAACTGCTGAGCTATTCAAGAAATTCAACCCAAGCATGCGCCTGCTAGCTGAAACAAGTGGCAAAAATGCAATTATCGTCACCGAATCAGCTGACTACGATCTGGCCGCGAAGGACATCGCGCAATCTGCCTTTGGACACGCGGGTCAGAAATGCTCTGCTAGCTCACTGGTGATCTTGGTGGGTTCAGTTTCAAAGTCAAAGCGCTTTTTTAGACAACTCGAAGATGCAGTGCAGAGCTTACATGTCGGATACCCTGAGGATCCAAGGACCCAAATGGGGCCCCTGATTGCAGCCCCAGAGGGGAAACTCCTGGCGGGACTTACAAGGCTTGAAAGGGGTGAGCGCTGGTTTGTTAAGCCCGAAAAGCTTGACGACACCGGCAAGCTCTGGTCTCCAGGCATTAGGACTCATGTCCTTCCAGGTGCGGTCAGCCACATGACCGAGTACTTCGGCCCAATTGTGTCGATAATGACCACGCGAAGCCTAGAAGGTGCGATAGCGCTTCAAAACGCTGTTGCCTACGGACTCACCTCTGGTATTCACTCGCTCGACCAAACTGAGATAGACGCCTGGCTAAACACGGTTCAGGCCGGGAATCTCTACGTGAATCGTGGGATTACCGGTGCAATAGTTGAAAGACAGCCTTTTGGAGGCTGGAAGCGCTCAAGCGTTGGACCCGGAGCCAAAGCCGGAGGCCCAAACTATCTGGCAACCTTGACAGGCTGGGAGAAATCCAAGGCAAACCCAATCAGTGAAATCAAAAACAAGTTCGTGAACCAATTGCTCGCCGCTGAACAACTCGGGGACAGATCGGATCAGGAAATCGAATTCCTTATTCGCTCAGCTCGTTCAGACCAAGACGCTCTTGACGGAATCTTTCGCAAAAAGACGGACCCATCGGCACTTGAGAGTGAACGAAATGTTCTGCGCTATCTAAGAAGTGACTGCGCGCTTCGCATTGATGCCAGCTCGATGAGCATCGAGGCACTTCGCAGTATCTTGGCCGTGCTTGCTTTAGAGTCCGGTGAAATAAGCCTAATGTCGATAGAACCTGAGTTAGCATGGCTGCTTTCCAAGGCTGGCATTCGGGTGAGGATTGAAAATAGTGATGAGTTTATAGCGCGAAAAAAATCTCATCCGAGCCGAATTCGTCTTGTAGGGCATCAATCAGAAGCTGATATCTCCGGGCAATTACTGGGTGTTGATATTGCCCTCTACCAGGGTCCTGTCACCGAGTCTGGACACCTTGAGCTGCTTCCATACTTCAAAGAGCAAGCGGTGACTGTGACGGCTCACCGATTCGGTACACCTGTGAAGTTTGTTGCCGACTTAGATATATGATTCATAGTCTTTTAACAGAATCTGGGTGGTCCTAGGTGGGACTAATCTCCTAAGCTGGTGAGTTGGTAGAAGCACGGTCAATCGAAAAGGTCACCAATTGTCAATAATTTCCAAACTTTCTCTTGCTAACCGCGCCGTTGTCGCACTAATCACTGTGATTATTGCGGTCTTTGGAGTGTTGTCAGCCGGATCGCTAAAGCAAGAGCTGATCCCCTCAATCGAGATTCCATCGGCGGCCATCGTAACCGCCTATCCCGGTGCCTCTCCAGAAGTGGTGGACAGCCAAATTTCAGTCATTATCGAAAACGCAGTGCTGGGCCTTGAGGGCCTCGAGTCGACAACCGTGACTTCATCGACCGGGCTATCAGTTTTGAGGGTTTCCTTCGAATTTGGAACCAAGACTTCGGATGCCACGGAGCGACTAAATAATGCGATTAGCTCCATTGAGTCCGCTTTACCCGCGGATGCGTCACCGCAAGTTATCTCTGGCAGTTTTGACTCTGTGCCAATCATTGTGTTGGCAGTTTCAGCAGACGATGGTGACAACGAAGCGCTAAGCGAGTTGCTTGAGAAAATTGCACCGTCCATCTTTCAGCAGGTAGATGGGATCCGAGACATTGCGATTTCCGGCGGCAAGGACAAGCGCCTAAATCTGGAGCTCAATCAGGTTGCCATGGCTCAAAATGGCCTGAATGCCAGGGACATCTCCACGGCCCTCAGCGCCAATGGATTGGTGCTACCAGTTGGCTCATTGACCGATGACCAAGGAAGCATCTCGATCCAGATGGGCTCCGCAGTGGACACGGTGGCCTTGGTTGAATCACTTCCTCTAATTTCTAACACTCCCAACGCCGAGAGGGCTGGCGCAGTCACCATTGGTGATGTCGCAGTTGTGACTTACGAGGATGCCCCAATTACCTCGATAGCAAGAACTAATGGAAACGAAGCCCTTGCAATTTCGATTACCAAGACCCCGGATGGAAACTCAGTTGCCGTTTCGCAGGGAGTTCAGGACCTAATCCCCGCCCTTCAAGCGGCGCTTATAACCGATGTGACGGTAGTAACGATTTTCGACCAGGCGCCCTTTATTCAGGAGAGCATCAAGGACCTGACCATTGAAGGCTTGCTTGGTTTGGCTTTCGCCATCCTGGTTATCTTGGTATTCCTGTTGAGCTTCAAATCAACGATCATTACCGCTGTGTCTATTCCGACATCGCTGTTGATCACTTTTATCGGCTTGCAGGTTGCCGACTACTCCCTAAACCTTCTTACCCTCGGTGCGCTGACAATTGCCATTGGTCGTGTGGTGGATGACTCCATTGTGGTTATTGAAAACATCAACCGTCACTTGAGCTATGGCGAGGAACGCCGAAAGGCAGTCCTTACGGCAGTCAAGGAAGTTGCTGGTGCGATTACCGCTTCCACAATCACCACCGTTGCCGTGTTCCTGCCGATTGCACTGGTATCGGGACTCATCGGAGAACTCTTCCGTCCATTCGCATTCACTGTCTCAATCGCACTGCTGGCATCACTATTAGTGTCGTTGACCATCGTCCCAGTGCTTGCGTACTGGTTCCTAAGAATGCCGAAGCGCCTTATTGCCGCTAAAGAGCTAAACCCGGAGGGCTTCGAAGAAGCTCAGCGTGAAATTGAAGAGGAACGTGAAAAGAAGAGCTGGCTGCAACGCGGCTACCTGCCGGTTCTGAATGGAACCAGAAATCACCCCTGGGTGACCTTGACTGCATCCGTTCTGATTCTTGGTTACACCCTGTCACTCGTGCCGCTTCTCAAGACAAACTTCATCGACGGTGGCGGATCAAACCAGTTCACTGCGACACTATCGATGCCGACCAACAGCACCCTGGAGGAACAGGATGCCGCCGCGATTGATCTAGAAAACAAGATAATGGCGCTGGAAGGGGTAGATGTTGTTCAGAGCACTGTTGGCTCTTCTGCAGACGGTCGAGTTGCCTTTGGCAGATCTGCATCAGGCGTTCAAATCACTGTAAATGCAGATGAGGACGCGGACGCAGAACTTATCAAGACTGAAGTTTTACAGCTTGATTCGCCAGCGGGAAGCGAAATTACAGTTTCCAGTGGCGGTGGCTTTGGTTCTAGCGAGACAATCGACATTCAAGTACTGGCCGGTGACCCAGTGCTACTGCAAGAGGCTGTGAACCAGCTAGCAGCTTCACTTGAGAGTGTCCAGAACGTTAGCTCAATCACAACCACACTGGATGCGGACCAACGAGTTCTCGAGGTAGTGGTTGACCGTGAAAAAGCAGCCGAGTACTTACTTGCTGAGACTACAGTCACTGGAATCGTTGCGTCCCAGCTAAGACCCAGCGCTCTTGGGACCGTGAGCATTCAAGGCAATGACACCGATGTATATATCGAAGGCACCAGGGCACCAGAATCAGTTGAAGAAGTAAAGGCGATTTCCATCCCGACGCTTCAAGGGCTGGTTAGATTGGACAGCATCGCGAGTGTCACTGAAGTGCTAAAACCAACTTCCATCACTTCGGAACGAGGCAACCGCACAGCGACTGTCTCTCTTGCTCCTATCGGCGATGACCTAGGTGCCATTTCAGCGGAGATCACCGAGGTCTTGGATGGAATTGTGCTGCCTGCAGGTGCCGAAGCTACGATTGGTGGCGCTGCCGCTGACCAGGCGGAAAGCTTTGCACAGCTGGGCATTGCACTGCTAGCGGCTGTCGCCATTGTCTACATTGTCATGGTTGCGACATTCGGTAGCTTGATTCAGCCACTGCTGCTATTGATTTCCATTCCATTTGCAGCAACCGGAGCACTTGGTTTGCTTCTAATAACCGATACTCCTCTGGGTGTCCCTGCCCTAATTGGTATGTTGCTTTTGATTGGAATTGTTGTCACGAACGCAATCGTGCTTATTGACCTGGTCAATCAGTATCGGAAGAAGGGCAAAAGCGTAGAGGACTCCCTCATCTCTGGAGCTAGACAACGGCTACGACCGATTCTGATGACTGCCCTAGCAACTATTTTTGCCCTGACCCCAATGGCTCTTGGAGTCACTGGGAATTCAGGGTTCATCTCCCAGCCGCTAGCGCTAGTGGTTGTCGGTGGTTTGATTTCATCAACACTCTTGACGCTAATCCTGGTACCTGTTCTCTACTGGCTGGTAGAAGGACGCAAGGAGCGCAAAGTAATTCGATTAGCAAGGCGAGCGAAGCGCAAAGCGGTCAGAGCGTCAAAGAAAGCACCCGTGGGAGTAGCGGTAACCACTCAAAGCCAGGCAGTTTCTGATACTGAAATTGAGGCGGAAGATGAAACTAACTTGGCTGAAAGCGTTCAGGTGACACAGGAAGCACAGCCAGAGGACGAAGCTGGTGTTCAGACAACAGGTGAAGAACCTGTTTACCAACCGGCTGTTAGCAATGTGCCTGATCAAGAGCTGGCATGGACCGAAGAGCCAATTGATATGGCGCTGGATGACGAATCGAGCATGGAATGGCAGGATTCACCTACCGACGTTGAGCCCAAGCCAGCTTTAGGTGGGGCCGCAGCAGAAATGCCAGCAACCGACGAAGCTCCGGTTCTTGAGCCAAAAACCAACTCGGATTTGCGTGCTGACAAGAAGGCTGACAAAGCTAATCGGAAAGCTCAAATTCGAGCAGCCAAAAACTCCCGACACTCAAACGACTAGATGAGCATGAACGAATTCATAGTTTGGGTTGATTGCGAGATGACCGGGCTAGATGTCCAGATTGACGAGATTTGCGAAATCGCAGTAATCGTCACCGATCAGCAGCTCGAGCCTGTCCATGAGGGCCTCCAGATTGTTGTCAAACCCTCTCGCAAAGCCATGAAGAACATGGGCGAATTTGTCACTCAAATGCATACCGATTCAGGCCTGATTGACGAGATTCCGTCGGGAGTAAGCATTCGTAAAGCTGAGCAACAAGTTCTGGAATATGTAAAGCAGTGGGTTTCAGAGCCTTCAACAGCACCCTTGGCCGGAAATTCAATCGGCACTGATCGAATGTTTCTGAATCGACAAACCAAGGAGTTTGACGATTTTCTTCACTATCGAAATATTGATGTCAGCTCTTTCAAAGAACTAGCTAGGCGCTGGTTCCCGCAGATTTACTTTCAGCTACCGAAGAAGGCAGGCAACCATCGCGCGCTAGCCGACATTCGAGAGTCCATTAAGGAACTTCGCTACTATCGCAAGGTTTTGCTAGTGCAAGACCCGGGACCAACCTCTAAAGAGCTTAAGCGTGCTGTTTTCTCTCTTGAGGGCTGATACAATCTAAAAGTTCTGGCTTAGCCAGACATGGTGGGTATAGCTCAGTTGGTAGAGCACCTGGTTGTGGTCCAGGGGGTCGCGGGTTCAAGTCCCGTTACTCACCCCAGTAGTTACTTGGCTCTTTCTAGAACGAGCTCTCGAACTCTGGCAGCGTCGGCTTGTCCGCGCATTTCTTGCATAACAGCCCCAATTACTGCTCCAGCGGCCTGAACCTTGCCATCCCTAATTTTTTCTAAGACATCCGGTTGGTTGGCCAGTGCTTTATCGACTGCGGCAATCAATGCACCTTCGTCGGTAACAACTTTTAGCCCGCGCTTCTCGACCACTTCGCCAGGCTCGCCCTCTCCTGCAATCACTCCTGCAACAACATCTCTTGCCAGTCGGTCGTTGAGGTCCCCGTTGTCAATTAAAAGCTGAATCGCGGCAACCTGGGTGGGTGAGATCGCAAGATCAGACACCGAGAGCTGCTTTGAGTTGGCAAGCCGAGCAAGTTCTCCTGTCCACCACTTTCTTGCCGATTGTGGGCTTGCGCCGGCGGCAACAGTTGCTTCGATCTCGTCCAGAAGGTCAGAGTTCAGAACATCTCGGAATTCCAAGTCTGCAAAGCCCCAAGATTCCTGAAGGCGCTTTCTTCTGATTGCGGGATTTTCTGGGAGGGTCTTTCTGATCTCCTCAATCCACTCGATGCTCGGTTGCACCGGGACAAGGTCTGGCTCTGGAAAATAGCGATAATCGTCAGCGTCAGACTTCGGCCTGCCTGAGGAAGTGTGACCGCGGTCTTCGTGCCAGTGACGGGTTTCCTGCGTTATAGAGCCGCCTCCGGCAAGAATGAAACCTTGACGTTGGATCTCATATCTGACCGCGTTCTCCACGCTTCGAAGCGAGTTCACGTTCTTGGTTTCGGTTCTGGTGCCGAGCTTCTCCGCACCTTTTTCCCTCAGAGATACGTTCGCATCACAGCGGACGTTACCGCGCTCCATCTTGGCATCGGAAACATCCATTGCTTTCACAATGTCGCGGATTGCGCGCACGTATGTCGCTGCGAGCTCAGGAGCCTTATCCAGCGCTCCATAAATTGGTTTGGTAACAATCTCAACCAGCGGAACTCCGGCACGGTTGTAATCGACCAGGGAGTATTCTGCACCCTGGATGCGACCGGTTGCTCCACCCACGTGAGTTAGCTTTCCAGCATCCTCCTCCATGTGGGCTCGTTCAATTGGAATCTGAAAGACTTCCCCGGTTTCTAGCTCAACAGAGATGCTGCCCTCATAGGCAATCGGCTCATCGTACTGGGAGGTTTGAAAGTTCTTGGCGAGGTCTGGGTAGAAGTAGTTCTTGCGAGAAAAGCGGCCCGTGGCAGCAATATCGCAGTTCAACGCCAAGCCAATGGCGATCGAGGACTCCACTGCCTTACGGTTGACAGCTGGCAGTGAACCCGGCAGCCCCAAACAAGTTGGGCAAACATTGGTGTTTGGCTCTGAGCCAAAGTTGTTTGCACAACCGCAGAACATCTTGCTGAGAGTGTTGAGTTCGATATGAACCTCAAGGCCGATAACCACCTCGAAGCGCTCAATGGCATCCTCGTAGGACATGAGTTGCTCTTTAGCCATTACAGCACCTCCAAATCAGGCGCCTGGCTTATCAGAGGGGCACCCCATTCACCTACATAAAGCTGTTCGATGATGCTGGCAACCTTATACATCTGTCCATCCTGCATTGCTGGAGCAAGGATCTGAACTCCAGATGGCAGCCCGTCTTCCTTTGCCAAACCGTTTGGAACTGACATTCCAGGGATTCCTGCCAGGTTCGCAGGAATGGTTGCGATGTCATTGAGATACATAGCCAGAGGGTCGTTGATCTTCTCACCAATCTTGAATGCCGTGGTCGGCGCTGTTGGAGTTAGCAGGACATCCGCGACTTCAAAAGCCTTTGCAAGATCTTGTTGAATCAGAGTCCTGACCTTCTGCGCAGAGCCGTAATAAGCGTCGTAATAACCCGAGGATAGGGCGTAAGTGCCAAGAATTATTCTTCGCTTTACTTCCGGACCAAAACCGTGTTCACGAGTTGCAGCCATCACTCTCTCGATGGTTGGATTTCCCTCTGGCATTACCCGAAGTCCAAACCTCACGGAATCGAACTTAGCCAAGTTCGACGAGGCTTCTGCTGGAAGGATCAGGTAGTAGGCGGCAACCGCATATTCAAAGCTTGGGCAATCAACTTCAACAATTGTTGCTCCAGCGGCGGTTAGCTTTTCGATAGTGTCTTCGAATCGTTCTTTCACACCCTCCTGGAAACCATCAGATGAAAGCTGTTTGACGACCCCAACTCTCAGGCCCTTCACCTCTGCTGTCGATACCGCTTGCGCCATTGAGCCCAGACTTGTTGGTAACGAGGTTGAGTCGTGGGGATCATGTCCTGCAATTATGTCCTGCAAAAGCGCGGCATCCATAACGCTGTTAGTCACCGGTCCAATTTGGTCGAGCGAACTTGCAAGGGCAATCAGACCGTAGCGAGATACCGCGCCATAGGTTGGCTTTGCACCCACCGAGCCGGTGACGGCCGCCGGAAACCTAATTGACCCCCCGGTGTCGCTTCCAAGAGCCAAGGGCGCCAGATGTCCTGAAACAGCCGAACTGGAACCTCCGCCGGATCCTCCTGGGATTCGGTCTAAATCCCAAGGATTTCTGCTGGGGCCGTAAGCGGAGAACTCTGTGGAGGAGCCCATTGCAAACTCATCAAGATTGGTTTTTCCAAGAATTGGCATTCCGGCCTGGCGGATCTTGGCTACCACGGTCGCGTCGTACTGCGGTACCCAGCCCTCAAGAATTTTGGATCCAGAAGTTGTCGGTGCATCCGTTGTTGTCAGATTGTCCTTTACGGCAATTGGAACGCCGTGGAGGGCAGACATGCGCTTGCCGGCAGCCAGCTGACTATCAGCATTCTTGGCTTGCTCAAGGCTGGTTTCAGGATTTATGTGGAGATAAGAATTCGTCTTGTGATTCAGCTTTTCCATTCGATCCAAGAAAGCCGTTGTGATTTCTAGCGATGAGGCCTTTTTGGTGGCAATCAGCTCTGCGAGAGCAACAGCGGAGGCGGATGTAATCTCAGTCATGGCCTAATCCTCATCCAAGATTGCGTTGACCTTAAATCTGCCGTCTGCGCTGTCTGGAGCTGCAGATAGAGCTTGTTCCTGTGACAAAGATGGAAGAATCACATCTTCCCGATACACGTTAGCCATTGGAATCGGGTGGCTGGTGGCTGCAACGTCACCAGAAATTGCCTTGGTTACCATCGCAACCGAATCAACAATTACCGATAGTTCACCGGCTAGCTGCTCAACCTCCTGGTCGGTAACCAAAATTCTCGAAAGCGACGCGAGATGGCGGACCAAATCGGGGGTAATTTCAGACATTCAACTTCTCACTTCATCAATAGGCGATAGCTAATAAGTCTAGTTCGCTGGGCTTTGCAATTTTGCAAGGAAGACTTGTTCAGAAATTACTTCAACCCCCAAAGCCTCGGCTTTTGTCAACTTGGAACCAGCTCCAGGGCCTGCAATCAAGAATGCGGTGTTTTTGGAAACTGATGAAGCGGCCTTCCCGCCGTTTTCAATTACCAAGGCCTCGACCTGCTCTCTGGTCATTGACTCCATGGACCCGGTTACCACTATTGAAAGCCCACTGAAGATTCCCTCCGGTTTTTGAGCTCCCGGCCCCTTGTGGCCGGGGGTCGACATCTGAACACCTGATTGTTTCCAGCTCTCAAGGATATTTCTGTGCCAATCCTCTTCCAGCCAGCTGATTATGGAATTGGCCAGAGCGGGGCCGACGCCGTCTACCTCCGCTAACTGGGCTTCCGTAGCCCCAAAAATTGCGTCAAAAGAACCAAAGTTGTCGGCAAGAGCTCTTGCAGCAACCGGACCGACATGCCTAATTGAAAGCGCAACCAGCAGCCTCCAAAGTGGCCTTGTTTTCGCAATTTCGAGATTTGCTAGGAGTTTGATTGCAGTTTCGGATGGGCTCTTGTCCTTTTTCTGGAAATAGTCGACAACTTTTTCATTTCCGTCAGCATCGTGTTTTGGTAACCCGGTGTCAGGATCTAAAACTTTGGACTTAATCGGAAGCAGCTGCTCCATGGAAAGACTGAAGAGGTCTGCCTCGGTCCTTATCGGAGCTTGCACTGGAAAAACCGGATTTGTTAGCGCACTGGCACTTACATAACCCAGGGCTTCGATATCGAGAGCTGCTCGGGAGCCAATGTATGCAATTCGTTCACGCAGTTGTGCTGGACAATCCTTTGAATTCTGGCAACGCAGGTCAACGTCTTTTTCGCTTGCCGGTGCAAGTAAAGCTTTGCACTCCGGGCAAATAGTTGGCATGACAAATTTTTTCTCTGAGCCGTCTCTCAGTTCGACCACGGGTCCCAGGATCTCAGGAATAACGTCTCCGGCCTTCCTCAGTACAACGGTGTCACCGATTAGAAGCCCCTTTGCCTCAACCTGTTCCTGATTATGCAATGTTGCAAACTCAACCTCGCTCCCGGCCACCGTCACTGGAGCCAACACTGCAAAAGGTGTCGCTCTGCCGGTTCTGCCGATTGACACTCGGATGTCCAATAATTTGGTGTTTACTTGCTCTGGAGGGTACTTATAGGCAATTGCCCACCTGGGCGCTCTGGAAGTAAACCCGAGTTGTTTTTGAACTGCAAGGTCATCAACCTTGATTACAACCCCATCTATTTCATGCTCAACTTTGGCCCTGTTGCGCTCCAGATCAGCTACGTATTTCAGCACATCTTGGATTGTGCTCAATACTTCGTACCTGCTGGTTGTTGGCAAGCCCCACTCGGCCAGCTGGCGATAAACCTCGCTCTGACTCTTAGCCTCGGACTGCCAGACGCCGAAGCCATGAACCAGCATCCTTAGCGGCCTTGAGGCCGAAACCGTTGGGTCTTTTTGACGCAGGGACCCAGATGCACTGTTTCTAGGGTTAGCGAAGGGTTTGCCACCCGCTTTGATAATGCCAGCGTTTAGAACTGCGAAATCTGCCAATTCGAAAAACACCTCACCGCGAACCTCTATAAGCTCCGGATGGCCGGCTCCCTTGAGCCTATGAGGAACACCCTGAATCGTGAGTGCATTTTGTGTTATGTCCTCGCCGGTTTCACCATCTCCACGCGTGGCAGCGCGCACTAACACACCTTGTCGGTAGGTCAATGAAACAGCCAGTCCATCTATTTTTGGCTCGCATAGATATGGCCCTTGGCCGGCGCGAGCAGCCCAGCCGATTAGCCCGTCGGTGTCAAAGACGTTATCAAGGCTCATCATTTTTTCACCGTGGACGACCGGATCAAACACGCTTCCTGCGCCGGAACCAACGGTGGTTGTTGGTGAGGATAAGTTGGAACCTGGGCTATTTGCTTCTAACTTCTTTAGCTCAGCTTCGAGAAGGTCGTATTCGCTATCGGACACCGGAGATTGGTCATTGTTGTAATAGGCGTCTCGGTAATCTGCTATTAGTTTCCGAAGCTCAAGAATGCGCTCTGGCAACTCAGGCACTTGCTGGAACTTTGCTCTTTGTTTTGTCGATCGTCATTTGACCCAAGACCCTGGTGCCAAGATAAATAACAGCAGTCTGGCCCGCTGCCACGCCGTAGAGCGGCTCTTTCAAATCAACGTGCATCTGCCCATCAACGATGGCTGCAGTTGCAGGAACAGTTTCACCGTGGGCTCTGACTTGAACATCACACTCGAAGTATGTCTCAGGACTTTCCGGAGCCTTGCCACACCAGGTATAGCGAGCGCCGAATAAGTCAGAGATCTGCAGAGCCGATTCTGGACCAACCACAACTTCTTTAGTTTTTGGCCTAATCTCCAAGACATATCTGGGCTTGCCGTCCTTAGCTGGAGTGCCGATCTTTAGCCCTTTTCGTTGGCCAATGGTGAACCCAACGTGACCATCGTGCTCCCCCAGCTGATTACCTTCGGTGTCAACTATCTTTCCCGGTTCGGTAGGAATGAAGTCTCTTAGCCATTCCCTGGTGTCCCCCTCGGGGATAAAGCAGATGTCATAGCTATCTGGCTTATTGGCTACGGTGAGGCCTCGTTCGGAAGCCTCTGCCCTGATCAGGTCCTTTGACGCTGTTGCACCGAGCGGAAACATTGAGTGAGCAAGCTGGTCTGCGTTGAGAACCCCGAGGACGTAGCTCTGGTCTTTAGCCATAGCCAGCGAGCGGTGCAGTTCGAGGTTCCCCTCTTCGTCTTCATAGATGGAGGCATAGTGACCAGTACAAACCGCATCAAAGCCAAGAGAGAGCCCTCGTTCAAGAAGTGCTGCAAACTTAATCTTCTCATTGCAGCGCATACAGGGATTTGGGGTTCGACCCGCTTGATACTCGGCCACAAAGTCATCTACTACGTCTAACTTGAATCGCTCGGAGAAGTCCCATACGTAATAGGGAATGCCAAGTTTGTTTGCAGCCCGCTGGGCATCCATTGAATCTTCAATAGTGCAGCAGCCCCTGGAGCCGGTCCTCAGTGTCCCCGGCATCCTAGAAAGAGCTAAATGGACGCCTATGACATCGTGACCCGCCTCAACCGCACGAGCGGCCGCAACTGCGGAATCTACTCCGCCACTCATTGCCGCTAATACTCGCATCTCTCAAGTCTAATTTGAGTTTGGTATTTATGCAGGGGCAGCTTGCAGTGCTATCGGATGAATTTTCTCGAGGGCATCAATAAATGCTGAAATATCAGCTGCTGTGGTCGTAGAACCAAGTGTGACTCGAACGCAAGCCGATGCTTCGGCCTGGTCGAACCCCATCCCGATTGCCACATGCGAGGGTCCAACAACTCCAGCCTGGCAGGCAGACCCTGCCGAAACACAAAAGCCCTCCTGATCAAGCAGGAACAGCAGCGCGTCAGACTGAGTGCCGGGGAAAATGAAATGAGCGTTATAGCCGGCACGCTCTGCACCCAAGGCTGTGATTATTACCGATGGGGCAATTTCAACGACTTTTGCTTCAAGCTGGTCTCTTAGCGCTTCCAGTCGAGTCATTTCTTCATCAAGCTCTGCTACCGCCTCTGTAGCAGCCGCTGCGAAGCTGGCGGCCAGGGGGTAATTCATGGTGCCAGAGCGCAAAGCACGTTCTTGTCCGCCACCGTGCACGAGAGAAATTGGCTTGGCTGACCTTGAAACAACTAGCGCCCCTACGCCAATCGGTGCTCCGATCTTGTGACCGGAAAGGCTCATTGCGGTCAAACCGCTAGCTTGAAAATCAATTGGAATGTGGCCGAAGGCCGCTACCGCATCGGAGTGAACAGGAATTTGGTACTGATTTGCGAGCCGGACGACCGCCGGAATATCAGTGATGACACCTGTTTCATTATTTACCCACATCAGGCTGATCATCGCAATGGCAGGGCCATGGGTCTCAATGAGGCTTTTTAGAGAATCAAAATCAACCATTCCATTTTGAAAATGCCTCACATAAACAATTTCTGCCCCCTGGTTTTTTTGGAGCCACTGCAAGGGATCTATCACCGCGTGATGCTCGGTTTCAGAAGAAATAATTACCCGCTTGGCTGGATCAGCCTGGTGTCGATCCCAGTAGATACCTTTGATGGCATGGTTATTGCCCTCGGTGCCGCCGGAATTAAAAATAATTTCACTTCTGTTAGCCGCTACGGCTTTTGCAATTGCATCCCTTGAGGCTTCTAATAGCTCTCTGGTACCTCGGCCTTGGCTGTGAACACTGGAGGGGTTGCCCAGTAAATCAAGGGCGCTAGTTAGCGCTAGTTTTGCGCTTGGCCGCAAGGCAGTGGTCGATGCATGATCGAGAAAAACTGGCATCTGTTAAGCCTAGTTGTCCAAAGGATTAGGGCAACCCTTAGTAACCTTGGTTGCGATGACAAATCCCGTGCACAACCAACATGTTTCTCAAGGCTCGACTCTTGGGCTTTCACTAATGGATGGCGGTGGAGTATTTAACGCCTGGTCTGCAACCGCAGAGACCATGAAGCTATTGATTTTGGATTCCGAAGACAGCTCGAAGGTCTTGCATGAGATTCTGTTGGAGGCTCAAGACGACGGGATTTTCTCTGGCGCCCACGACGGGCTACTACCGGGCACAAATTACGTCCTGAGAGCGGATGGGCCAAAAGGTCAAAGACATGCCTTTGACCCCACTAGAAACCTGTTGGACCCTTACGCGAAGGGCCTAGTTCGTCAAAGTCCCAGCGATTATTACTGCGTCGCAGTTCAAGATGACTTTGATTGGCAAGGCGTCTCAAAACCTGGCACAAAACTTGCCGAAAGCGTCATTTACGAGGCACACCTTCGAGGCCTCACACGATTGAATCCTCAGATTCCTGAAGAAATCAGGGGTTCCTACGCAGCTCTGGGCCACCCAGCCACAATTGACTACCTCACCAGGCTGGGGATCACAGCCATCGAGCTGCTTCCAATCCAGGCCTTCATTTCAGAGCCACGGCTTATCAACCTAGGCCTAATAAATTACTGGGGATACAACACAATCAATTACTTCACCCCTCACATGCGGTATTCAAGTAAAAGAGCGCGCGAAGATTCACCTTTGGCAATCTTGCGCGAACTCAAAACTGCCATCCGGGAGCTGCACAGAGCTGGCATCGAAGTAATTTTGGACGTTGTCTATAACCACACGGCCGAAGGTGGGGCAAAGGGACTGACTTTTTCTTATCGGGGGCTAGATAACTCGAGCTATTACCGACAGGACGACCAAGGAAATTATCAGGACACCACCGGTTGCGGAAACAGTCTCGATTTTGGAAAGCCTATGGTCCAGCGATTGATGATGGACTCACTGCGCTACTGGGTCAACGATATGCAAATTGATGGCTTCAGGTTTGACCTGGCAACAACACTTGCAAGAGATGAGCAAAATCATTTCACCCCCGACCATGAAGTGCTACAAGAGATGAAAAAAGATCCGGTTATTTCATCGGCCAAACTGATTGTTGAACCCTGGGACGTTGGCATGGGAGGTTGGCAAACAGGAAACTTCCCCCCGGGTTTTCCAGAATGGAACGACCAGTACCGGGATTCAATCCGCAAATTTTGGCTTACCGACATCAAAAATGCTAGAGAAACTGGCAGTCACGATAACGGCGTGCAGGACCTAGCTGGAAAAGTTTCGGGCTCACAAGAAGTTGTTAGCCAAGGCTCCCCAGTGGGCAGTCTGAACTTTGTCACCGCGCACGACGGCTTCACCCTTTGGGATCTTGTGTCCTATAACCAAAAACATAACCTTGCAAACGGTGAGGCCAGTCGAGACGGGTCGGGCGAGAATTTCAGCTTCAACCATGGCCACGAAGGCCCGACATCAAATAACGCAATCACGCTTAGAAGAGCTAAGGCTGCGAGAAATTTGCTTGGCACGCTACTAACCTCTGCCGGAGTTCCCATGATCAGAGCGGGCGACGAGCGCCTTAAGTCTCAGGATGGAAACAATAATGCCTACTGTCAGGACAATGCCATTACCTGGCAAGAATTTGAATCTGAGACCGCAAAAGACGAGTTCTTCACAACTGTCTCTCATTTGATAGGCCTCAGAAAGCAGTATCCGGCACTTAGGCCAAGTAGCTTCACGAAGCTAGATGAGGCAACTGATAGTCACGATCAAATGCTTTGGTACTCAATTACCGGAGAACAGATGAGCGTCCACGACTGGCATAACCCAGAGCGCAGAACCCTTCAAAGACTCAATTTTCACCTGACACCGGATGGCCAAAGACAGGGTATTTTGCTTGCGATCAATGGGGCTGAAACAGTGAAAGAAATTCGACTTCCAGAGCTTTTGGACAATGAGCACTTTGAGTTAGTTTGGGACTCCGCGGAAGCAACTCCTGTTACTGACAAGACCGAATACCGGCCGGGCTCAACGGTTTCCATGGTTGAAGCAAGCATGAAATTATTTGCAGTTCGCTAGAAATAACAGCCGGCAGCAAGCGCGACCTGCTAAATCTCACTAAATTTATAGGCATGACACAAGGCGATGCCCGAATAGCCAGACTTCCAATTGTTTCGACTTGGCCGATAGTGGACGGTGGAAAATTCGCCGTTAAGGCATTTGCAGGCGAGGTACTGGAGTTTGGGGCAATAGCCACCAGAGAGGGCCACGACCAATTAGCTGCTGAGCTTTCGCTTATTAGCCCCTCTGGTAGAGAAACCAAGTCACGCATGCAGGCAGCTTCTCCCGGTCTTGATCAGTTTCTATTAAAGAGCCAGCTCTCGGAAACGGGGGTCTGGCGGTACCAAGTGATTACCTGGGACGACAAATTTGGAACCTGGGCTCATAACGCCAAGATCAAACTGGAAGCTGGTATCGACCAAGACCTGGTCATCCTTCAAGGCCAGCATCTTGCCAACGAGTTTCTTGGGGTGGCCAGTGCTAAAGACAAGAAAACACTCAAAGCGATCATTGCCGTCCTGAAAGATCCAGAAATAGAGCCGGCACAAGCATTTGAAAACGCGCTCTCACTGGGATTTGAGCAATTGTCTCACCGGTCTCCACTGCGTGGTCTGGTTAGCACTTCAGAGCCAGTTCGGATCTTGTGCGAGAGACAACTAGCCGGTTCAGGTGCCTGGTATGAATTCTTCCCACGGAGCGAAGGGGCAACCAAAGACTCCGTCGGTACTTGGGTTTCGGGAACATTCAAGACCGCCACTAAGTCTCTGAAGAGGGTGAAAAACATGGGGTTTGAGGTGCTTTATTTGCCACCTATTCACCCCATCGGACAAGCACATCGCAAAGGACCCAACAACACACTGGTCGCCGAAGGAGATGACCCTGGTTCACCGTGGGCCATCGGTTCATCCTCGGGTGGCCACGACGCAATCCACCCAGACCTGGGTTCAGAAAAGGATTTTGGGGCATTTGTTGGAAGTGCCAACAAGCTCGGACTTGAAATTGCCATGGATTTTGCCCTGCAGGCATCGCCTGATCATCCCTGGGTTCAAAGCAATCCAGAGTGGTTTTCAAAAAGAGCCGATGGTTCGATTGCCTATGCCGAGAACCCACCAAAGAAATATCAAGACATTTACCCGATTTATTTTGACGAAGACCCGGAAGGCCTGGTTGAAGAGGCGCTTCGCCTGCTGGCAAAATGGATTGGCCTTGGCGTAAAGATATTCAGAGTAGACAACCCTCACACCAAACCAGTTAGCTTTTGGCAAGCGGTCATTGAGAAAACCAACGAAGAACACCCCGACGTAATTTTTCTAGCCGAGGCGTTCACTCGGCCCGCCATGATGCATACCCTGGCCAAGGCTGGATTTCAACAGTCCTATACCTACTTCACTTGGCGAAATTCGAAATCAGAACTGGCTGAATACCTTGTCGAGCTGTCACAAAAGTCAGCGGATTTTTTCAGGCCTAACCTATGGGTAAACACACCGGACATCCTCAGCGAGTATCTTCAGTTCGGCGGGCGGCCTGCTTTCAAGATACGAGCAACCATTGCTGCCACCGCTGGCCCCAGCTGGGGAATGTACGCCGGATTCGAGCTTTACGAAGCTGTGGCAAGGCCCGGTGCTGAAGAAAATATCGACAACGAAAAGTTTGAATACAAACCGCGGGATTTCCTGGCTGCTGAAAAAATCGGCTCCAGCCTCGCGCCAAGAATTAGCTTGCTGAATAAAATCAGGGCTGAACACCCATGCCTTGGCCAATTACGCAATCTTGTAGTTCACCAGAGTGCAGACGACGCGATCCTGGTGTACTCAAAGCATCTTGAGGCGGAGTTTAATGAAGGAGTTGCCGACACGATAATCGTTGTTGTAAACACTGATCCGACATCCGCTCGTGAAACAACAGTGAGCATAGACCTTGAGAAGCTTGGGCTTCCAGCCACATTTGCGGTAAAGGACCTGATTACCGGGACAGTCTTCCAATGGGCTGCCCAAAACTACGTGAAGTTGGATTCATACGCAGAGCCAGCGCATATTTTTCAGGTCGTGCAATGACTATAGATAGTGCCCAACTCGAAATATTGGCTGCTGGAGAGCACCATGATCCGCATTCGATACTTGGACTACACCTAGGAGACAAAGCCTGGTCTGTCAAAGTTCTGAGGCCGTTTGCCAAGGAAGTCACGCTCTCAACTAAGAATAAAAAGGTCCTTCAGTTCAAACATCTTCATGGTGGCGTCTGGGAAGTGCGGGGCACTACCAAGCACCCGGGTGATTATCGCGTTACAGCCTCCTATGAGGACGCTCCGGATTGGGTGTCTGATGACCCCTACCGATACGCACCAACATTGGGAGAACTAGACCTTCACCTGATCTCTGAAGGACTGCACGAGGAGCTATGGAAAGTTCTAGGCTCACGCTTTATAGCTGGTTCTGATTCACTTGGAGACAATTCAGGCACTGCCTTTGCAGTTTGGGCACCCAATGCAAAAGCCGTTTCAGTTATTGGAGACTTTAATGGCTGGGATGGCACCTGCTACCAAATGCGCTCAATGGGTTCCAGCGGAATCTGGGAGCTTTTTATCCCGCAAGTGAAACCGGGGGCTTTATATAAATATCGAATCACCACTCGTGACGGGTCGAAAATCACAAAGATTGACCCGATGGGTAGGCAATTTGAGACTCCCCCTTCTACCGCGACTGTAGTTACAGAAAGTGAATACGTCTGGCGAGATTCTGCCTGGCTAAAGGCAAGGTCGGAATCGGATGCCCTAGCCTCCCCGATGTCTACCTACGAAGTTCATCTTGGCAGCTGGAGAAAGGGAAGAAGCTATCGAGAGCTAGCTCCTGAACTCATCGGCCACATGAAATACATGGGCTTCACTCACGTGGAGTTCATGCCACTGGCCGAGCATCCATTTGGGGGAAGTTGGGGCTACCAAGTCACCGGTTACTACGCACCAACATCTAGGTTTGGAAACCCCGATGATCTGCGCTTTTTGATTGACGAACTGCACCTAGCTGGAATAGGTGTCATTCTCGATTGGGTCCCTGCTCACTTCCCCAAGGACGAATGGGCGCTTGCAAAATTTGATGGTGAGGCAATTTACGAAGATGCTGATCCAAGACGTGGGGACCAGCCCGACTGGGGTACTCACGTGTTCAATTTCGGCCGCAACGAGGTTAAGAACTTCTTAGTGGCCAACGCAACCTACTGGTTAGAAGAATTTCACATCGACGGGCTTCGGGTTGATGCAGTTGCCTCGATGCTTTATCTCGATTACAGCCGTGAGGACGGGCAGTGGCTTCCAAATGTTCACGGAGGCCGTGAAAACCTAGATGCAATTGAGTTTCTGAAACAGGCAAACCGGCTCGCCTATAAAAAAAGCCCAGGGATCATGATGATTGCAGAGGAATCAACGGCATTTCCCGGTGTTTCAAGCCCAACTGATCACGGTGGCCTTGGCTTTGGCTTCAAATGGAATATGGGTTGGATGCACGACAGCCTGGAATATATCCAACGAGATCCAATGCACAGAAAATATCACCACGGGGAGATGACCTTCTCAATGCTCTACGCATACGATGAAAAATTCGTGCTCCCCATTAGCCACGATGAAGTCGTTCATGGCAAGGGCTCGCTGCTAAACAAAATGCCCGGCGACAATTGGCAGAAGCATGCAAATCTAAGGTCCTATCTTGGCTTCATGTGGTCACACCCGGGCAAGAAACTACTCTTCATGGGTCAAGAATTTGCTCAGCCGGCGGAGTGGAACGAGTCTAGGGAGCTTGATTGGTGGCTGCTAGACCATGCCCCCCACCAGGGAATTCAGAAACTGGTGGCAAGCTTGAACAGGCTCTACCTGGAATCTCCGGAAATGTGGGAACTAGACCACGACACCTCCGGATTCCAATGGATTGATGGCGGAAATGCTGACCAAAATGTGTTGAGCTTCATTCGATTTGATATCGCGGGCAACCAAATTGTGGTGATTGCCAATTTCTCTGGAACGCCCCACCATAACTTCCGAATTGGAGTTCCTAAGCCTGGAACCTGGGTTGAAACCCTGAACACCGATGCCAAAGAATTTGGCGGCTCCGGGGTTGGAAACGGAGGCGCCGTTGATTCTCAGAGCATTCCGTCTCATGGCCATGGACAGTCTTTAGAACTTACTCTGCCGCCCTTTGGGTTGCTCTGGCTAAAGCCGCACTAGAAAAGCATTGTTGCTAGTCTGCGTCTGGCTGCAAGGACTTCTGGTTCAGAGTCCCCCACCAAAATAAACAGCTCGAGCAACCTCTGCTGAATCTCTTCTCGGTTCTCAACAGAGCCTTCAAAAGCATCCAACAGCGACACCAGTGATGCTTCAGCGTTCCCGGCGATGAGTAGCTGATCTGCCGATCGAAAAAGTTCTGCAAGCGTTCCAGCCTCCGGGGAAGTTGACATCCGAATCATGAGCTTGACTTGCGCGAGACTGGCTCTTGCTTCTGAGTCATTTGGGTACTCAACAATCAGCTTTTCATACAGCGATTTCGCAAGAGGCAGGTCATTTGCCTCAATTGCGGCCAAGGCTACCCGATGCTCTGGACTGAGTTCTTTTTCGGCGGGAGCGTTTGCTTGGATGCTCACCGTCTTGGTTATGTCTTTCTCTGCAGCCAGCGAAAGGACCTGGCCAAGGACATTCAACAACTGCTCCTTGGTTGCCTCACCTTGGAACAGAGGCGTCGGCTGTCCGGCTAAAATCGCCAGCACCGCTGGTGCCTTATCTACCGCTACAGCCTGAGCAAGTTGAGGGTTTGAGGTTATATCGATTTCAATCCCAGCAAATCGCCCCTCGGAGCCAGCTAAGACATCAGTGATTAGTTGTCGCAGGCGGCCAGATGCTTCACTTTGATCTGTGATCACCATCAAGACTGGAGTGCTCTCTGAGAGTGCTAGGTACTGTCTGAGCGTTGCTTCATCGCCTGGCACTAGCCAAGCACTGACGGCGTTTCCTTGAGAAACCTGATTCTTATTCGCCAAACCTGAGAGGTCCATGGCTCCGAAATTACTCATCATCCACCTAGTGATATTGCTGATAAAAGCTGCTGGGTTGCTCCTAGCAGCGTGACCCGATCCTCCGAACCAGATGCTGGCACGTTGAATAGAAGCATGGCACCGTATTGGGTTTCAATGCCAGTGGCACTTCCACCGGTGCCAAGCAGCGTTGCCTCATCACCGGCGATCGCGACCGCGTCGCCTGGCTCTTTGGGAATAATCGTGTAGGTGTCAATCATATAAAGTGCCACCAATGCGCCACCCTCAGAATTGGCAAGAATAACCGCCGGATTCTCTGAAAGTTCGTGACTGAAATTTAGGTTGGCATTACTGAGCGTCTCCTGCAAACCAAACTGGACTGAAGAGACATCAGACACATACGTGTTGTCTGGGTCAATCAATATTGACCACGGAGATGCCGCCCCTGCGTTCAAAAGATTACCTAACCCCTCGACAAGCGATGGAGGACTGATCACTAAGAATTTATTGTCATACTTCAGCGAGTTGGCACCAGTGCTTGAGGCAGGAACTTCTGGAAACCTGATGTCTGGCAGTAAATCTGAGTACTGATAGAGCTTGTATTCATCGCGCGGAGACTCCTGCAAAAGAACCAAGGCTTGCAGCGTGGTTTGCCCGGTTACCACAAGGGCACTTCGTGGCCAAGAGTCGGTAGCGCTTGGTAAAAATAGTTGCACGGGACCAGCGAGAATCGGAGCCGGTCCATCGTCTGCGGCTTCAGTTTTGCCGGCAAGTCCGTAAGCTGCCCTGCGCATATCTAAAGCAGGACCTGCCACCCGAACTTCCAGCGATTCTCTGTCAAGTTGAGCATCCGCCGCAGCGACCACACGAGCAATGTCCCGAAGAACTCTCGAGAGCTGGTCGTTTGTCATGCTGGCGGTTAGTTCATCAGGCTGCTCCAGAGCTTGCGGTGAAACAATTGGATTGTCGTAGTTTGGAACGCATCCGGTAAGCAAAGACACAGCACCAAGAGCACTGATGAATCCCATGGTGCGGTGCGCCCTTCTGCCAGTTGGCGGCTTGGCTCCAGCCTGAGAAAACACTCTTTTACTTTTAATTGGTTTCGGCCGCTTCGGTCCCCTTTTTTGCCTGCGGCTTCTATATTTCCTGAAGTAGACAATCGCTGCATAAACACCCATGAGTGCGCCCAGAATAGTTACCCACAGGCCAATCAAAGTAATCGGTGCTACTGGCGCCTCAACATCCCCAAGGTCCCAGCTAATTCGAACTGTCCTTGGGGCAAGGTCCAATCCCGTTGACGCCAATAAAATTGCTACTTCGTTATCGATTTCAAAGGGGAGAAGCAACTTTCCATTACTTGAGTCCTCGGTCCTCCAAATGTCCGCACCGGTTGGGTCCACTAGTTCTCCGGTGCCGGGTCGCTGTATTTCGGCGAGGCTTACGATCTCGTCAACGACATTAACGCTCAGTCGCAACTCCACATACTTGGAGTCACCAAGCCAGGCCACTATGTCCGACTCTCGACCAGTGGACATGAATACAGGCCCATCGCCTATAGCAAAAGCCGAGGCTTCACCCTCGTAGGCAGTGAGCACAGAGTTCGGTATCAAGACATAGCTGACCGGTTCTGATAGCGACCCAGAAGCATTAATGACGTCAATTGGCTGATTTTCAAGCTGATTTACGAATCCGATCGCGCTAGAAACCAGCCCAGTGACGAACACCAAAAGGGCAATCCAAAATCGCATAATTCCTTGCTCCGAGTAGACTTGGCTAGCTCAGAAAGTTTACCCGCAACCAAGGACCCAACTTGCCATCTGAATTTAGTCGCTTCGAAATTACAAGGCGGGGCTATGACCCAAAGGCCGTAGAGAAGGAGCTAAACGCTCTCAACGCTGAGCTAGTTCGGCTTCGGGAGCAGCTTCAAGAATCCGGCGACGCTCTTGGGCAAACCACAGCAAAACTTGATTCCGCTGGATCGCGACTTTCTGCATCGGAGAGCCCTGATTTCGCAAGCCTGGGAGCTGAGGCGGCTGACTTGTTGGTCAGAGCTGAAACCACAGCACGTGAGCTCGAAGACGCTGCTGCCCGAAGAGCCGAAGAGCTTATCGAAGCTGCCACCTCTGAATCTGATGAGCTGAAGATTGCAGCTGAAGCCCTGTACCAGGAACAATCCGCGGCAGCAGAGAGACGCGCTGCAAGGACAATTGCCAGTGCCAAGCACGAGGCTGAAGTGTTGACGTCTAAATCAAAGACCGAAGCGAACGACAAGCTTCGCAATACTGAGCTGGAGGTGGCAAGGCTTAGAGGTCAGGCAGCAACCGAAGTTGCAGCGATGAAAACCACCGCCAGAAGAGAAGTAGAAGCCAAGAAAGCTGAGCTCGAGGGCAAGATTGCTGCTCAAGCTCTGATTAACCTCGAAGAGCTAGGAATCGAAGAGGCTGCCAAGCAACATGCCCTAGCAACACTAGAAGCCAAGCTGAAAGCCCGCCGCAGAACCGGCGAAAAGGATTACCTCGAGAAACATAACGAGGCCGTAAAACAAACTGAAGAGTATTTGAGGCTTGCAAAAATAGACCTGACCGAGCTGAAAAAGACCATTGCCACCGTAAGGCTAGAAATTCAGGCACTAGAAATGGACGCCTCGCAAGCTCAGACTCGGATACTCTCCGAGGCCAGAAATACGGCCGAGGCGTTGATGCATAAAGCTGAGTTAGAGGCCGGTGAGATCAAGGCAAATGCCGAGAAAGCTGCTGCGAAAGCGGAAAAGCAAGCACTGGTTCGAGTCAAGGAATACCAGAATAGAGTGCGTTCCAGCGAGATTTATCTGAAAAACTTGCGTACCTTGGTAAATAAGCTTGAACCAACGGAGGAATAAGTGGAGCAAAGAGCCAGAGTCACAAATGCCTTTCAACTTGGCCTGACCGGTGGGTTTGGCGTCCTAACAGCAATCATTATTGGGGCAGCGGTGACCCAGACCGCAACAATTCTCACCTACATTGGCATCGCGCTGTTTTTGGCTCTTGGGCTTGACCCCGTTGTTAGAGCACTAACCAAAACCAAGATGCCAAGGCCCGTGGCCGTTGGAATAGTTGTCGTGGGCTTTTTGGGTTTCGTGGGACTGATGCTCTGGGCGGTTATCCCAACCGCGGTTTCCGAAGCCGGGAAACTAATAGAACAGATCCCCAAAATCGCCGCGAACTTGATCACCACAGACCTAATTTCTCAGTGGGATGATCAGCTCGGTGGGGCAATAACAAATGCCACCCAATCTGGGATTGATTTTCTTACGAACTCCGAGAATTGGCCAAGCCTGCTCGGTGGTGTCCTGCAAGTTGGTCTGGGCGTCCTGACCGGTGTCGTGGGCGTCATTATCGTAATTATTCTCACTTTGTATTTCATGGCTTCTCTCGAATCGATGAAGGGCTACCTTTCAAAACTAGCCTCCGCGTCAAAGCGCGAGCGGTTCCGCAAGCTAACGGACCAAATTGCCTACTCTGTTGGTAGGTGGGTGATGGGTCAAACCTCAGTTAGCCTGATACACGCCACGGCGCTGTTCATCTTCTTGAGCATCATCAATGCTCCTTTTGCACTACTTCTGACACTCGTGGCCTTTACTATTTCGCTGATTCCTCTGGTGGGTCCTGCAACCTCGGCAATCATTGTGGTTTCAGTGACGCTAATCCAAGGCCCTCAGCTGGCACTTATCGCGGTCATTTACTATGCCATCTACCTGCAACTAGAGGCTTACATAATTGCACCGAGAGTGATGAAGCGAGCGGTTTCTGTGCCCGCAGCTCTTGTAGTAATTGCCGCACTCTTAGGTGGGACCCTGATGGGGGTTCTAGGGGCGGTTGTTGCTATTCCTACTGCCGCTTCAATACTGCTGATCGTACGCGAAGTCTGGATGCCGAGGCAGCAACTGCGCTAGTAGCTAGTTGGCAATGGAGAGCTTGCGGGAACAGTTATTTCGGCAATCTTGTCGAGCACTTTCCTGGTGGCTTTTTCCCCAACCCAAAGGTGTTTCTCCTCAGCATAACCAATCACTTCAGCGTGAGGGACGACGCTAAACCGCAGCTTTGCCGCAGCTGGCTCTAAAAATTCATCCAACTCTGGGACCAAAGCAATCAACGGTTTTTTGAACTCATTCCAACGCCTGAGATCTGCTTCTGTTGCTCGGTGAAGAGGTGGAGAGAGCAAAATTGCCCCCTCAATGTCATGATCTGGCCCGTACTTTATTGCCAGCTCAGTGCCAAAAGACCAACCGACCAGCCACGCAGAAGGGAGGCCTCGCTCTCGGCAAAAGCTAACGGCTGCCTGGACATCAGCAGCCTCTCCGATGCCGTCTTCGAATTTTCCGGTTGAAGTGCCTTGCGGTGAGGCGGTGCCCCTGGTGTTAAAACGAAACACTGCTGCCCCAATTAGTGCCGGCAATCGATTTGCTGCTTTTCTTATTAGGTGTGAATCCATAAAGCCACCGTGCGTGGGCAGCGGATGCAGCATTATCAAAGTGGTTTTCGGGACTGCATTAACCGGCAGTGCCAGCTCACCAACAAGTTTCTGCCCATCCGCGGTTAACAACTCCACATTTTGCCTGGCTGCCGGCAAGACAGTACTGGAGCGAATTTCCTCCATTAGGTGAGCATCCCATCAAAAGACTTCCAGCAGTTGTTGTGAAAATGTCTTCTGGTTTCAACCCCGCGGTGTAAATCCCAGGCAACAGTGTGATTTAGACCCGGTTCTATTTCAATTCGGCACGCAGGACAGGTCCAGGTTTTTCCAGATTCAGCGTTGGCGCCCGATGTTTGTTGAACCTGGTACTCATTTCCTTTTTTTGCCTCGGTATGAGGCATTGTTGTGCGGACCAAGTTGACATCTAGCTCCCGGTACTCACGCTTCGGTTCATTCCGGCGAGGCCTGCGTCCAACCATCAGTACCAGTTATGTTCGTCCGAGTGCGCCAGCGCAGCGCAGGGTGAGCCGTAGCGCGAGTCAATGTAGCCAACTCCCCACCTGATCTGGGTTTCGGGGTTTGTACGCCAGTCTGAGCCCGCAGAGGCCATTTTGGTGGCAGGTAGAGACTGTGGGATGCCGTATGCTCCGGAAGATTTATTGGTAGCACTCCAGCGCCAGTTACTCTCGCGCTCCCAAAGCTTTACTAAACAGGAGTACTGAGTAAATTCCCACCCTCTGGCAGTGACAGTCTTGAGAGCAAAATCCTTGGCGGAGCCGATTTCTGGGACTGAAGCGTTCTTGACTGTCAACTTCACAGCGTTTGCACCATCAACCACTTCAAATTCACCGCGATCAAAGCCGCTTGATGAAACTGGTACGACTGTAAGTTGCTGATACTCGATTTGGTCCGCATCAAAACTCTGAATAGTAGCAACCGATGCAAGCAGTCCGGAGTAAGGATCAACAGCGGTCACCATTACCAAAGAGGACACAAAAAGATAGCCCAAGCCGGTGCTTAAACGTGGGCGCTTTAATGTCAGTGCATGCTTGGGCAATTTACTCCTTTAGGCCTCTAAGCCTATTGGCACCGACGCGCATAGGGCAATCAGCTGAGCGCGGATTGTTTATTGACCGCACTGGCCAATAGGTCACAAAAATTGTTCACTTCGGCGCGAGAATAACCGGAGGATGCTCTCCCAAGCTCTTTGGTCCTGATTTCAAAAGCACTGGGAGAGATCAACTTGCCACGGTTCACCCTGACGGTGCTTAGCAGCTCCAGAACGAGCTTCTTTGAGTAACCGTTGCGGGCCTTACTAAACATCTTGGAGGGCTGCTGCTCGAGCAAAGATGAAATCTCACTGAGGTTTGAGGTCAACTCCTCAAGAACCCCGGCTTTGCCTGATCGAATCACCCGCTGGGCTATTTCCCTAACCTCAAAAGTGTCCGCCAGCTTAGCGAGAGTTTGATCAACGGATGCGATTTGATATCCCCCTTGGACAAGATCAAATCGAGCTGACGAGATTATCGATGCGGTGGTCAGATTTCGAGATGAATCATCGAACTGATGCTTGATCCTTGTAAAGAACAAGTCCACTTGATCTGTGCTGTAACCCTGAAGGTCTGGAAGTCCCAATGGAAACATGTCTAAAACACTATCTGGCTCATGATGAAAGCAATAAACGAAGATGGAATCAACGAATCTATCCGATCGAGAACGCCCCCGTGACCGGGAAGCACGTTTCCCATGTCCTTAACGTTCAAGTCTCGCTTCAGAAGCGACTCGGAAAGATCTCCCAATACCGAGCTCAATAAAATAGCGGCACCGAATAATAAACCAAACCAGAATGTCGCCGGAGTGAGCAGCACGACCAACTGGCCGCCCACCAGGGCACCCACGATAGATGCTCCCAGACCTTCCCAGGTTTTCTTTGGGCTGATTTCTGGAGAGAGCTTAGTCCTGCCGAAGAATCGCCCAATCAAGTACCCAAATGTGTCAATAGCCACAACCGTTAGCACCATTCCCAGCACCCACGAAACGCCGTTGTCGCCATTAACAAGTTGGATAGCGAAGCCTAAAAGAACCGGAACATAAACCAGTACAAAAGCTGTTCCACCAAAATCCCTCAGAGTCTGCTTCAGAGATTGACTCTCCTTGCCAGCGATCAAAGTGAGGACTCGCCAAGCAACTAGCATCGCAAATGCAACCAGCAGACCAAGCCATTGACCTGTTGCACCAAAGAAATAGGTGGCAAGCAGGATTGCAGGTGCGAAAAGTGCAACAATTCTTGGGACGTGCCACCCAGAGGATCGCATTGCGTAACTCAGCTCTGCTGATGCAAAACCAGAGGCGACTGCCACCAGCGAAGTAAATGCCAGTGGGTGTAGCAACGAGAGCAACAACACTCCGCCAAGGCTAAAACCGACCACCAAGCGTGGCCCTAAGGTTTTAGTATTCGCCTGCGCCATTTAAACCTCTAAGAGCTCAGCTTCTTTATTCTTCAGCGCCTCATCGATTTTTTCAGTGTGAGCCTTGGTCAAAGATTCCAATTCCTTTTCGGCCCTGTCAACCTCATCTTCACCAGCGCCGCCGTCTTTCTTAATTCCCTCTAGGGCATCCTTGGCTGTTCGCCTAATGCTCCGCACGGATACTCGACCGTTCTCAGCCTTGTCGCGAGTGAGTTTCACATATTCTTTTCTGCGATCTTCGGTGAGCTCAGGCAGGTTAATTCGGATTATATCGCCGTCATTATTTGGCTGCGCCCCAAGGTTTGGCATAGCGTTTAGCGCCTTTTCAATAGCCTGCAGTGCACCTTTATCGTAGGGGTTGATAATGATTGATCGAGCCTCTGGGTTTTGAATCCCGCACAGCTGTGGCAGCGGAGTCGGCGTCCCGTAGTAATCGACCATTACCTTCTGGAACATCCCCGGGTTAGCGCGTCCAGTTCTAACTGAGGCAAAGTCGTCTTTGGTGGACTCAAGTGCCTTGTCCATTTTTTCTCTGGCTTCTTTTAGTATTTCTGCAATCATCTTTTACTCCTGGTTACTTATGCTCGAACTTTGGTTCCAACGTCTTTACCTAGCAAGGCGGCCGAAATGTTATCCATACCAAAAACCCTCATTGGCATTTTATTGTCCATGCAGAGCGAAAATGCGGTGGCATCAACAACCTTCAAGCCTTGCACCAGAGCGTCTTGGTAGCTAATCTCATCGAGCTTCGTTGCCTCAGGGTTTTTACGTGGGTCAGAAGAGTAGACACCGTCGACGCCATTTTTAGCCACCAAAACTTCGTCTGCGTTAATCTCTAGAGCACGCTGGGCTGCAACGGTATCGGTAGAAAAATACGGCAAGCCTGCACCGGCACCAAAAACCACAATCCGTCCTTTTTCAAGGTGACGAATTGCTCGAAGTGGGAGGTAAGGCTCAGCAACTTGAGCCATAGAGATTGCGGTCTGAACTCGAACATCAGCGCCAGCCTGCTCGATAAAGTCCTGCAGGGCCAGAGCGTTCATTACTGTTCCCAGCATGCCCATGTAGTCCGCACGCCCGCGGTCCATACCTCGGTTAGAAAGCTCAGCGCCACGGAAGAAGTTTCCGCCTCCGACCACAACTGCGATCTCTACGTCTTTTGCAGCGTCAGCAATCTTCTTCGCGACTCCTGCAACCACATCCGGGTTTACACCCAGGCCGCCGCCGCCGAAGGCTTCGCCGGAGAGCTTTAGAAGAACCCTTCTTTTTTTAGTCTCCAACTTGACCTCCAGAAATCGCTTCAATTCGGTTCCAATACTAGGGTGCAAACGGCAAACGGGCCCGGTCTTTGACCGAGCCCGCATACCTTTTTTGTTCTATACGCCTACGCGAAGCCTTAGGAATCCGGTAACGGTTAGGCCGGCAGTCTTAGCAACCTGAGCAACGCTCTGCTTGTTGTCCTTGGCAAATGCCTGGTCAAGCAAGCAAGTCTCCTTGAAGAACCCGGTTACCCTGCCTTCAACGATTTTTTCAAGGGCAGCTTCTGGCTTGCCTTCGTTGCGAGCCGTTTCTGCAGCGATTTCGCGCTCCTTGGCAACAATCTCAGCTGGAACGTCTTCGCGGGAAAGGTAAGTAGGGCTGAACGCCGCGATATGAACCGCAATGTCGTGTGCTGTTTCTATATCGGCGCCATCAAAACCAAGCAATACGCCAACCTGAGGTGGCAAATCGCGACTGGTTCGGTGCATGTACGCATCGATACCAGCGGCTGAAATAACCTCTACTTTGCGAAGCTCAACCTTTTCACCCATGATCGCAGCCTTGTCAACGATTAGGTCAGCAACAGTCTTGCCATCGTGGGTAGCCTTCAGTCCGTCTTCGACATTTTTTGCTCCGGCTGCGGCGATTGCGTCAGCTACTTGGTCAGCAAGTGTCACAAAGTTCTCGGCTTTTGCTACAAAGTCAGTTTCGCAGGCAAGCTCAACTAAAACTCCAGCACCATCGCCAACGCGAGAAACAATCAACCCATTCGATGTGGTTCGGCCCTCACGCTTCGAAACACCCTTGAGTCCCTTAAGTCTTAAGAATTCAAATGCCTTCTCAATGTCGCCGTTCGCTTCATCAAGAGCGCCCTTGCAGTCCATCATTCCTGCACCGGACTTCTCGCGAAGCTCCTTTACGTCAGAGGCTGTGTAGTTTGCCATTATGCGTCCTTCTTTTCAGTCTTGGCCTTTGGAGCAGATTCGGCAGCCTTGGGTTCTGCCTTCTTGGCAGCTGGCTTCTTGACGGCAGCAGCCTTAGGTTCTGCCTTTGCGGCAGCTGGCTTCTTGACGGCAGCAGCCTTAGGTTCTGCCTTTGCGGCAGCAGCCTTAGGTTCTGCCTTTGCGGC